>Ga0302170_10000795_pt1 | contig 12407 bp, 9 predicted proteins | sample I_Fen_N2_1_FD_193492 | JGI IMG/M metagenome (GOLD analysis project Ga0302170, IMG submission 193492) | Peat permafrost microbial communities from Stordalen Mire near Abisko, Sweden - I_Fen_N2_1 | ecosystem: Environmental > Terrestrial > Soil > Wetlands > Permafrost | place: Sweden: Abisko...
GCCGCCGATCCATTTGGTCGCTGATTCTACCACTACCGAAGCACCATGCTCAATGGGTCGGAACAGATAACCGCCGGCACCAAATGTGTTATCTACAATGACCGGAATATCATGTTTTTTAGCTACCACGGCTATCGCATCAAAGTCGGGAACATTCAGCTCCGGATTACCAATTGTTTCCAGATAAATAGCCTTGGTGTTTTCATCAATTAATGCTTCAAATTCTTCTGGTTTATCGTCTTTCGTAAACCGGACTTCCACTCCCAGACGTTTAAACTGATTTTTAAACTGATTGTAGGTTCCGCCGTACAGGTGAGGGGTGGAAATAAAGTTATCGCCGGCCTGGATAATGTTATTCAGGGCAATAAACTGGGCGGATTGTCCGGACGAAGTAGCTAACCCGCTTACGCCACCTTCCAATGCAGCAATGCGCTTTTCAAACACATCTGTCGTAGGGTTTTGTAAACGGGTGTAAATGTTTCCAAACTTGCGTAACCCGAAAAGGTCTGCGCCATCTTTTGCATCTTCAAATACGTAAGAGGATGTCTGATAAATTGGTAATGCGCGGGAGTGGGTGGTTCCATCCACTTCCTGACCTGCATGTAATTGCAGTGTCTCAAATTTTAATTTAGTTGTTGCCACAATTTCTTGATTTTTTAAAGATTCATTACTATGTTTAACGGGCTTGAGGTTAAGTACCTTCGCCAATGCTTTTTGAAAAGAGATTGAAAAACCAGCCATAATATTATTTTTTTTTAGTGTTGAGAACGTGGAAATGGAGAGATCAATAATGACTTTCTAAATCCGGTCCCCGCAATGTATATTTTGTAAAATTGATTTTTAATGTTGAAAGATTATTTACAGTTTGTCGCGATTCACATCGAAACAAACTATAAATAAATTCTCAGAAAAACTACTAACGAGTACTAACTAAAACAAGTATATATAAGACGAAAAGAAAATTCAAGTGTATATTGCTGATATGCAAACGGTATAATATAAAAAAACAGTTGACCGATTATCGACCAACTGTTTTTAGATTTATTTTAAATAAACATGAAATAGTCGGTTCAACATCGTAATGACATGAAGCAACACATATTCATATTTGTTTTGGTAAATTTCATTTGCTGTTTTTTATTGATTCTGTTGATAAATTCGATGAATCGGTAATACTCTTCTGACAATCATCTTGTCGTTGACGAACTACCCTTTCGACGATGCAAATATAGCAGAACCGGATAGCATCCAAAATACCATTGATAAGGCATTTTTTATACCGCATTTATGGTATTTTATCATAAAATAATGAGTAATCCGGGGTTTGTGGGCGATTATTTCATCCTGAACTTCAGAAATGCTCTGTCATCGAATGAAATATTCCCCGGTTGAAGTCCTTTGGTTGTTTTGAATTTCTGAAAGCAGAGTGGATCTTTTTTCAGGATCTTTTTCAGGTATCTCTCACTTTGATCTAATGTTTCAAAGAGACAGGGATAACCATCCGTAGCTATAATAATAGAACCCGGATCAGACAGCTTAATCACGTTGATTTCTCTCCGGGGTACTTTATAACCGTCAATCACTCCGTACCCGAATTTTTCCTTCTTGAATGAGTTTTGAAAGATTGCTTGCCGTTCCAGCAGGGGTAGGATAAATTCCCGCCCGGTATCATTTCTCCTGATATCATCGTGCGACTTACCTTTTCTAAGTTCTGTTTGTATAAACAGGGACCGGACTTCGGATAATAAAGTGTCGATAGCTTTCGGGTTTGAGTAATACTTCGTATCCACCATGCACTGGCAGTCTCCAACCATCCATATCTCATTCCGGTACAGGCTGTAAATAGCGATACAGGCAGCAGCTCTCTCGGCCGGTGAATCCCGTAATTGTTCCTCAATGCCCAGTTCCTCATACATGGCGAAAACTACCGATGTTAGAAATTCAACCGCTTGGCTTGCCGTCGATTGAATGGGGAGATCTTCGAGGGCTTTTGAGAGAAGCTGTGAACACGCTTTCCCGGATGATTCATTGTTATATCTTCTGCTTGACTTTGTTGTTACGCCGTCAATAACAGCTGCAAAATGTTCTGAAACAAAAAAGCTGTCTTCACAATCTGCCGGATAAGGCGTTTTCCCTCTTAAAAATTGTTCGATTACTTTCATATCCTAAAATTGAGGCTGTTCTCCGGTTTGCCGGATAACCGATAACAAATGCAAAACCATTATTTCAATTGTCTCCAGCTTTAGCTTTCATATCCTAAAATTGAGGCTGTCCTCCGGTTTGCCGGATAACCGATAACAAATGCAAAACCATTATTTCAATTGCCTCCAGCTTTAGCTTTCATATCCTAAAATTGAGGCTGTCCTTCGGTTTGCCGGATAACCGATAACAAATGCAAAACCATTATTTCAATTGCCTCCAGCTTTAGCTTTCATATCCTAAAATTGAGGCTGTCCTCCGGTTTGCCGGATAACCGATAATAAATGCAAAGCCATTATTTCAATTGCCTCCAGCTTTAGCTTTCATATCCTAAAATTGAGGCTGTCCTTCGGTTTGCCGGATAACCGATAACAAATGCAAAGCCATTATTTCAATTGCCTCCAGCTTTAGCTGGAGGGGAGAGGATAGAATATGTCTTATTGGCTTTAGCCAAAATCTTCCATCACAATATCCTATTATTAATCTTTCGGCTAAAGCCAATTCCCTTTTATTTCATCATCAATAGGAATGGGCTAAAGCCCAATCCTATTGAAAACTATTTGTCTTTAAATTTCTCAAATCCATATTTACTAATCAAATCATCTATTTCGTCATTATACGATATAGAGCCATGATGAACCTCTTGATTTTTAATATAATTACGGACCTTTTCAATCATTGATTCAGAAACAGAAACGGCATAATACTCATCCTGCCATTCAAATTTTTCTTTTGTCAATCTCTCTTTATTAATCCAGAAAGATGATTCTCCTTTTATTAACTGCATTGTTTTTGATATGGTTTGATCAATTCCCAAAGATACAAGACAATGACAATGTTGAGAATAACCATTTACAAAATCAATAAAAATTCCTTTCTTCATAGCATTTTCTCTGATATGAAACCAAACTTTATCCCTCATTTCTTTTGTTTCAAGAAATGGTGCTCTGTTTTTTGTACTCCAAACAAAATGGATATAAACTTTTACAAATGGCATAGTATTTTGATTTTAATGGATAGTTCACAAAATCGTATAACATAATCATTTGGCTAAAGCCAATTCCTTTTTCTCATTTAAGAATAGAATGGGCTAAAGCCCAATCCTATTTATTTTAAATTTCTTTACATCAGATGTTTCTATTTCAAATTATTTTATTCCAAATGCCTTTTTCTGTTTGTCTATTTCTTCAAATGCCCCATCATCCATTGCCCCATCATCCATTTCCTCCAGCTAAAGCCTAATCCTATTTATTTCAAATGTCTTTTTTATTTGTCCATTCCTTCGAATGCCTTCATCATTCATTGCTCCATCATCCATTGCCTCCAGCTCCAGCCCAATCCTATTTATTTCAAATTTCTTTACATCAAATGTCTCTATTTCAAATTATTTTATTTCGAATGTCTCTTTTATTTGTCCATTCCTTCAAATGCCTCCATCATCCATTGCCCCATCATCCATTGCCTCCAGCTTTAGCTGGAGGGAGAGGATAGAATATGTCTTATTGGCTTTAGCCAAAATCTTCCATCACAATCTCCCATTATTAATCTTTTCGGCTAAAGCCAATTCCCTTTTATTTCATCATCAATAGAATGGGCTAAAGCCCAATCCTATTTATTTCAAATTTCTTTACATCAAATGTCTCTATTTCAAATTATTTTATTTCAAATGCCTTTTTTATTTGTCCATTCATTCAAATTCCTTCATCATCCATTGCCCCTGCATCAATTGCCTCCAGCTCCAGCCCAATCCTATTTATTTCAAATTCCTTTATATCAAATGTCTCTATTTCAAATTGTTTTATTTCAAATGTCTTTTTTATTTGTCCATTCCTTCAAATGCCCCATCATCCATTGACTCATCATCCATTGCCTCCAGCTCCAGCCCAATCCTATTTATTTCAAATTTCTTTACATCAGATGTTTCTATTTCAAATTATTTTATTTCAAATGTCTTTTTTATTTGTCCATTCATTCAAATTCCTCCATCATCCATTGCCTTCATCATTCATTGCCCCATCATCCATTGCCTCCAGCTCCAGCCCAATCCTATTTATTTCAAATTTCTTTACATCAAATGTCTCTATTTCAAATTATTTTATTTCGAATGTCTCTTTTATTTGTCCATTCCTTCAAATGCCTCATCATCCATTGCCTTCATCATTCATTGCCCCATTATCCATTGCCCCTGCATCAATTGCCTCCAGCTTTAGCTGGAGGGGAGATAGAATATGTCTTATTGGCTTTAGCCAAAATCTTCCATACACAATATCCTATCTTGTCAAATAATCATTTGGCTAAAGCCAATTCCATTCCACATTCCCTCTCGTTTGTAATGAGGGGTTAATGGTTTTTTTGTTTCCAACAAAGATGATATAATAATTCTCTGATTAAGCTCTATTAAATATCAACCCAATCAGTTACTGTAAAAGTGCAGAAATAAACGCTGTCTTGTTTCTCAACCTTGTAATTCTCCAGAGATATATTCTTGTTGTTATAATTACAAACGCACAACCATTATACCTTCGTTACAAACGATGGGTAGAGGAGATTTCATATACTGTTCCTACGGTGCTCAACAGGGTTTGTTATTGACTGGTTGAGCTTCTTTCAATTTATGGTAACTTGCTAAGCATTGTGTGAAAGAAACCATAAAATCTTCGATGTCTTCTTCAAAAACCATAATGTTATTACGTAGAAATCCATCAACTGACCTTTTACTTTCTGTAATAGTCAAATAAAAATCTTTTTGTTCGGTTTGTTTAATGTCAAAGAAATACGACCGTTTTCCCCTAACTAATTTTTGGGTGTAAAGTTCTGTGTGTTCCATAATATTTAGATTTAACAAATTATTAATCTTTTTAAATCAACCCACAAATCAAACTCCTAATTATTTACATCCACACTTCCCCTCGTTTGTAATGAGGGGTTAATTGTTTTTTGTTTCCAACAAAGATGATATAATAATTCTCTGATTAAGCTATGTAAAAATATCAACCCAATCCATTTACTGTAAAAGTGCAGAAATATACGCTGTCTTGTTTCTCAACGCTACAATTCTCCTAAGATATATTCTTGTTATGATAATTACAAACCCTAGTATTAAACTTTATGGCGTTACAAACGCATAACCATTAACCTCTCGTTGCAAACGAGTCCTCACTATATTCTCGGAGTCTAAAGCTATTCTTTACAGCACACCCTATACTCAATGGAAAATCTGGGATCTGTTAATGCAATCAAGTTTAGTAATTCTAGTGTTTATTGTCGGTAACGCTACACAAAATTGGATATTGTTTTAGAGAAAACTCATGAATTCATCTATTGTTTCCTCTAAAGAGCTGTTTAAATCATTATTTAAGATTTGCTTGTAATTTACGTATTGAGTTTTATAGACATCGATAGCAACACAATAATTTAGATTAACTTTATAATCAGCTGAATAATGAATTGATAAATAACGATACAAAACATCGGCAAACATAGCTAATTCATTTTTTGAAAATCCATCTTTTTTAGCAATAAACCATACTGCTCCGATTTCATGTTCTTCTTCTTTTGAGAATGAAAAGACATGACTTGGGTTAGCATAAACGGGCAAACCACTAATTTTTAATATAGATTTATCGTCAGATTTTTTGAGATACTTCAACTCACAATCAGGTTTTATATTATTGAAATCGAAGTCTTCAAAGCGAGATAATAAATCTATATTCTTTTGAAACCGATTTTTAGTTCTTAAATCAGATGCAGCATTAATTTTTAGTTGTAAATATTCGTTCTTCTCTCTAATAAAGTCCTTATTGTTTGTTTTGAATATAGTAGCTAATGCACTTGTACAGCTTATCCAATAATCACCAGTGGAGTCATTCTCTTTTTCAATATCAGGAAAATCTTTCTTTTTAAGATTATTCATGTATGTAATCCTTGTTTTGTTATTTTTTCTTCTGAAATCAATAAGATTTACTATTGTGATTTTTTCCATAGGATTGGAATTGTTAGAATGAATAAATTAAGTTTCCGTCAATAAATCAGAGGTGTTTGTTGAAAAAATATTTCATCCAGATGGATTTCAAAAATTAGTAAGCGTAACTTGTGCTGAATACTATAACAGTTGAAGTTGATGATTTTGTTAATTTCTACTTCGTCAAACAATTAAATCGCCAATCTTAGTTTTTATTTTAGAGTTAATATTTTGTTTTGTGTGAATATTATTAATTTCTTTGAAGCACGTGTTAAAGCAACATATAGATGCTTGGCTGATTCAAACTTATCCGCATCCATTATTGCCACCGTATCAAATTCTAGTCCTTTGGTCAAGAGCGTAGTACCTATACATTTGCCATTTATTTTTCGTCCTACTCTTCGGACAATATTTTTATGAGAAATCATACTTGCAGTTACACTAATATTCTCAACGATGGAATTCTTTAATGCTTTCAAAATACTAAATACTAATTCCGGTCTTTTATATTTAAATTTTAGCTCATCTTTCAAATAAACTAAAAGATCAAGAGTATTTTGATTTGTTGGTTTTGTTACACATTCGTTAAAAAACAGTTTTAGTTCAACTGATTTTTCTTTGTTTTCTTTTTGCCTATCTTTTACATTAGAGTATACATTGAACCAATTACTTATGAAACTAGTATAGAAAAGAGGCTCTAAAATTTTATCTATAAAACATTTATTTATATTCTTTATTTTTTGATATGAATCAAGGATATTGTCAATATTTTTAGCAACTGTATAAAAACTTTTATCATCGAAAGCTTCAAGTAGTACCAATTTACTAGAAAAATCAATTTTAGGTTTCAAATTTGCTCTATGTAATACGTCACCTTTTGGAATATTATTTTCATAATACTCAGGTACAATTATAAGTAGATTTTCGTATGCAGAGACATTAAAAGGATTATTTATGAGTTTAAGTAGGCCTTTACGATATAGACTATCTTTATCATTTATATCATTAGTATTATTCACTTTTACGCAATGAAGCATATCATCTCCATACTTATTCAAGTCAATTGTTTTCTTTCCCTCTTTAAGTAATTCCGCTCTTATTTCTTTTAATGCATTACCCAAATTATTGTTATTCCCTTCTTGAAACCATCTGTATGGAGTTTCAAGTTCTGGAAATCTCACGAAGTCGTTCAAATCTTCATCAAAATCAACTAATTGTTCTTTTCCAAAATCCATTATTCCTTGCAGAGAATCTCCAAAGATATGCGTTGGCAAAGCATTTGATAATTTCAAAATCATTAAATGTTGAGATTTTGTGCAATCTTGGTATTCATCAACAAAAAGGCCACTATAGGTGTTAGAAACAACTCGAAGTACTGAATCTCTTTTAAATAGTTCTATTGCTTTCCTTATAATAAAAGGATAATATATTTTCGAATCTTCCTGAGCGGGAGAGTCAGCACCGCAATAAAATGCATCCACATATTTTTGTGCAAAACCAGTAATGGTCTCAATATGATATTTTGAACTTGGAATCTTTTGTTTTTTTATTTTTTCTTTTATTGAAGCTATTCCAGCGTGAGTGTGAGTTAAAATGAGCTGTCTATCTCCATCAGGCGTATATTTTATACACTCTGCTAAGGTATAAGTCTTTCCATAACCAGCTGGAGCAACTAATAAACTCTTTCTTTCAGAGACAAAACTGCTATAATCAAACATTCTCAATCCAATCTATTAAATATGAGTATTGCTTTGATAGATGATTATTCTGCATTTGATCGATAGAATCAAACCAAACTTTACCAAGGTACTCGCCATGTTCAATGTTTTTGTACCATGACTTGTCTTTTGCCACTTTACCAAATAATAATCTCAAATCTTCAGATTCACTATTACGCCAATCACGAGGTAAGTCGTAACCTAATTGATCTTTAATTACACTCATAATACTTTCTATTCCTTTTATCTCAACAGCATAATCAATAAGTTTTTGGACAGCAGTCCATGGTAGTTCAGAAAGTAATTGAGATTCTATTGATTTCTCATATTGACAATCGATTATCACAATGCCAAGTTCTCGAAGCTTTTCTTTTTGTTTATTGGTATCAGCCTCATCCGAATCACATAAAACACAAACATCATATCCTGCGCTCTTAAATATTTTGCAATAATTGATAAAGTTCTTTCCCTTACCATCTACAATTGAGATTCCCAAGATTGGGAAATTAGTTTCACCGCTTGAGATTCTGTGATTATTCAAAGCTCTACAAACTCCAACTTCAGTTGCTCCTTCACCAACCAATATCCTTTTTGAAAAAAAGGCTTCTGCATTACTTCTAAGACAACCTTGAAATTGCTCTTGAAATTTAAATAAACTCGGAGCATTATTTCTCATCAGGAATAGATTTATTGCATCTAATTCAACTATTACATTATTTGAGTGGGTTGTTAAAAAGATTTGACCTTCATTCTGCTCTTTTAATGTCTTTGCTAGAAATCTTACTCTATCAGGTTCAAGTCCTTGTTCTATCTCATCAATTAGTATAATGCCACCTAACTTCGAGAGTTCAGTCTGAATAGCTATTGATAAAAGTCTTTTCGAACCTTTCCCTTTTAGCCTAAATGGTATTTTGTCGTCATGTAGGCAAACTTTCCCTTCATTTATAGAAATATCTTTAAAGTCTATTGTTGTGTTTATCTCGCTTATATCAATTCCATAGCTTTTAGCATTAACTTTTACTTTGTCTAAAACATTATTTAAGTAATCAAAAGAACTATCATCTATTTTCTTTTTAGCATCTCTAAAAGCATCAATGATTGCATCATTCCTATTCTCAGAGGTTCCGTCTTTCTTTAGTAAAGAATATAAAGGATTACCTTTACTCCAGGAAAAATGTCTATCTAAAAAATCAGATATATAGAAAACATTAAGCTTTGCCCTGTCAGCTGATTTCATTTCTATAAAATCAGGTTTATCTCTTTCATTGACAATATGCCACTTTGGTTCTAAATCTTTATTTACTTCTAATCTTATAGATAAGATGTCAATATTTTTAGGTGAATCTTCTTGCGTTAAATCATCAATAATTTCACCTTTCGAATTCAACAATCTTTTATGCAATCCATATTTGCTCTCAGAAAGTAATTCTTTAGGCAAATCATATAAACTCACTTCTATGTTTATTGGTATTTCAATGTCTCCATTATAAAAATCTGTATCATAAAAGCTATAATTCCAGTTTGGACATAATGCTGAATAGATAGAATTTAGAATTGTCGTTTTACCACAATCACCACGTCCAATTAAACAAATGAAATTGGATAATCCAAAGACTTGTTCAAACTCCTTTATCCCTCTATAATTAGAAATTTTCAATGAATATATTTTAGCCATAATTCCTATTTTCTCTAATATATTAATTCTCTTTACTCGCTGGTATGTGTATCATTCTCGTTCAAGTTTATTTAATGTAAACTATTGGAAAGTTTAGGATAGCTAAATCTAACATGTGTTATAAACCTGTATAGTTTATAACTGTTCAATATAGATGATTCTCAATTAATTATTTATTCCAACCTACAAAACTACATAATTAATTTTGTATTTACTATAAATTAATTAATATTTCTGTTCTCTGCGTCTTTTCTTTAATCAGGGTAAGTTTTCGTTTTGCTCCTACTTTTTGGTAATAAGATGTATTCTGCAAATCAATAGTGGGGGAGTGCTCCTTATGCGAGCTATATCTCCATTTTGCACTTCTCCTCGTACTCCACGATATCTCCCAGGCTATAGCGGATGTTGTTTTCCAATTGCCGGTAATGGATTTTGCCTTCTTTGCGTAAGGTATAAAGCATCCTGCCCGAAATACTCATCAGCTTCGCGGCTTCCTTTTCGGTATACAATTGTGCCATTGGGGTCGTCAGGCTTAACATACATACCTGTCGTTTGAGATCTTTTATCTCCTGCATGAGGACTTCAACCAACGATATGGTATCAGGCCCGGTTCGTATGTACCGTGTTCTTTGCATTTCACATAGAATATCCGGATGATAGATAATGATGTAAAATTCAGAAATAGGAAATATATTCTTTCCGTTCGTGAAAGTGAGTCCGTCACTTCTTATGGTGTAGGCTAATGATTCGTGACGGCCTCACTCTGTTTTTCAACCTGTCCGTTATGAATTGTGCTGTCTGACCCCATTCAACAGAGGTCGTTCTTTCCCGCCTTGACAGAAAAAGCCGGGTATTTTCTGCATCAAAAGCCGTATTCTCCCGGACTGAAAGCAGATGAATGCTCAACGGAGAAGTCTCAAAATAACGTTATTGTCTTTTCATATTGCCGGGGGAGTCCCGTAGAATAATTTTATCAACCGGTTATTCTTCTTCCGGTCGATCCGCCTCTGCTTCCCGGTCATATTTCAGGTACGCAGCTTTCAGGCTGTCAGGGAAAGGTGTTTTGCTCTTTTTGCGGCCAATGGATTTTTTTTGCTTGGTGGTGATTTCTTTTGCTTTACGATGAGATCCGTCTTCGATAAATCCAATTATCTCAGTTCTTATGCCGGGTTCGCTGTCTGCTCCTTTTAGTCTGCCTGTTCCGCCTGTATTTCTGACAGATGTCCATACATAGTCATCGGGGGCATTGCGGATGGCATCTCCTGAATCGGTTGCAGCGTGGCCCGGTCGTTCTGCTGTCGGGTACGGGTCGTCTTTCAGTGCCGCTTCCATGCTTGCCCGGTCCGGGTGAAGCTTACACCGTTCCTCAAAATGCGGATAATGGAGATTTATATACTCCGCTAAGGCGATATTCAATGCTTTATCTTCCTGAACTTCATAGGTGTGTTCCCATGCCCTGAATTTCGATAGTCTTTTTTCTATCAGTGCCACTTCTTCCCGCCCGTAAGGCCGTTGCATGGATTCATCTTTTAGCGTCCTGACATAAAACCGTTTATCGTTCCAGTTTTCTGTCTCCGGCAGGCTTCGTCTTGCGGCTATTTTCCCGTTGGTATCAAAACAAACCGGCTTTTTCCCGAAATTTAATAACGCTCTTTCCCGTTGTATCTCTTCATACCGCGTCCATGCGGGATCATCCCATTCCGGCAATTTCAGGATAGTCGTGCTGTACTTCCTGAGTGCCTGATTGAGTCTCCGGAGCAACTCCGTTTCCGGCAGCTGATGGGCGGTTTGCTTATTGCAGGCGGAAGGTTTGAAATTCTTTCGGGCCCGTAATTCCTTAAACATAGATGATGGATAATGCCTGATCAGACCCGCATCCGGATATTCCGGAACATGCTCCCGAAGTTCATTCCTGCCCTGTTGATTGAGTTGCCTCGGATTCATACGGTTCATCTGATTCCTGCGCCCCATATCGTCTCTATCCTTCGATGCACTCAAAATACCGGGTATACCCGAACTAAACAGCACCAACGCACTGCTTAATTCCCGGGCGTTTCTTGTTTTCATAGTATTTTATAAAAAAATATTGATTTTTTTATCGTAATACACCGACTTTTCCTAAAACCGATCCTGTCCCGGGCTCAGGATTTGTTTTTCCTTAATTATCTGATTGATTGTAGATATTCTGCACGACTACCTTTCAACTCCGGTGAAAAATATCTCCGATTAGCCGGCTGTCCAAGGAAGCTAAAGGTTAATAATTGTTTGTTTTATACAATGTGTAACGTCTCCTGACATTAACATTTCAGCGCGCTTATTATTTTCTTTCGTTAACTCTTCCCGGCCTGAATTTCCCGCTTCCCTTTTACCTTTCTTCTTCTTTTGCTCTTCTTTTGTTCTATAATAAAACATATATAATTCATATATAAATCATATATAAATCATATATAAACCGTATTTATATAGATATGAATTATCTATGATTTATATATGATTTACTTGTTATTTAGAATAAAAGAAACTAAGAATAAAGAGTGAAGGAATGAGGAGCGAGGAATGAGGAGCGAGGAATGAGAGAGAAATAAGGACTGAGAAATCAGCGGCAAGAGGTAAGGAGTAAGTAATGGCGGGGAGGAAAAGTTACATCAGAAAGCATGGAGGGTGCGGTTATGGTTTTTATCTTTCGTTTTGATAGATTTGTTTTAAATTTTTTATACACCTACCGTCTTTAGAATCAATCTAAATAAGTATCTTTGCAGGGTGTAAGGAAAATACCGTATTCGTGCTGTCTGTTCAGTCTGCCCGTATTGTTGGCATACTAGCCATTTATAAACAGATCAATGGATTAAATAGT
>Ga0302170_10000797_pt1 | contig 12393 bp, 13 predicted proteins | sample I_Fen_N2_1_FD_193492 | JGI IMG/M metagenome (GOLD analysis project Ga0302170, IMG submission 193492) | Peat permafrost microbial communities from Stordalen Mire near Abisko, Sweden - I_Fen_N2_1 | ecosystem: Environmental > Terrestrial > Soil > Wetlands > Permafrost | place: Sweden: Abisko...
TTCGAGAAGGGAATCTATCTTTTAGGCGGTCAAACAATCTTATTTCCACCTGCAACATTAGATAAAAAGGAAAAGCTGGAAGATGTAATTGGATATTTAAATAATTGGGCAGATGGGTTAATCGTAAGGCATAAAGATATTTCCATGCTAGATGAAATATCAATTCATGCAAATTTTCCGATTATTAATGCAATGACAGATATCAACCATCCATGTGAGATATTGTCTGATCTGTATGCTTTATCAAAAATCAGAACTGATTTCACAAAAGATAAATTTATTTTTGTAGGTACAAGTGGAAATATTGGCCTGGCTTGGAAAGAAGCTTCTAAATTGATGGGATTTTCATTGACTCAGAGTTGTCCAATTGAGTATAAAATGCAGGATGTAGATTATATTGGTAATTTAAAGGAAGCTATAGTTGGAAAGGATATTGTTTGTACTGATTCACTAAGTCCTGATTCATTAAGTTCTGATAAATTAAAGGGTTTTCGTAATTATCAGATCACTTTGGAACTGATGAAATCTGCAAACAACAAAGCAATTCTAAATCCTTGTCCGCCTTTTTATCGTGGGGAAGAAGTGTCAGCAGATGCAATTGATAGTGCGTATTTTGTTGGATATTCGTTTAAAAAGCATTTACTTGAAATTCAACAGGCAATTATATTATTTAGTATAATGAAGTAGATATTTTAAATCCTGATTTACCAAGGGGAAAAGATGAAAATAGCAGTTTTATCGGACATTCATGAAATCATGCTATAGTCAAAAAATCGCCATATTATAACAATTATCTTGACACAAAGTATTGCGTGTATTAATATATATAATACAAAGGAGGCGAGACTATGATACTAAAAATTGATATGTCAAATGATATTCCAATTTACCAACAGATTCGTAATCAGATTGTATTTGGAGTGGCAAAAGGGGAATTGAAGTCTGGAGAATCATTACCTACGGTGCGTCAGTTGGCTGCAGACATAGGGGTAAATCCAATGACCGTCAATAAAGCATATGCCATTCTCAAGAATGAGGGAACAATCATCATTGACCGTAGGCATGGTGCTAAGATTAGTTTGAAAAGCATGGACAGCACTACATTTGATATGGATTTCGACCAAAGGGTTATACTTCTAATCTCAGAAGCATCCACACGTGGTGCGAAAAAAGAAGAACTATCTGAGCATATATCTAAGCTGATTGATATTGTTTACCAGACATGATTTCTATTTGAACAGGAAACACACACATATATAGTAATACAAAAATAGGAGGATTATAATATGATTTGGAGTTTTCTCATAATATATTGGGTTGTACTTGGGGCTATGACTGCCTCTGCATTATTTTTTAGAAAATATCAAAACCATCAGATTTTAGGCATTACATTTTCGAAAGTACATGCGCAAACGACAGAGGTTCAAAAGATTCTGAAAAGCTATCAAAAAGTTTGCATGATTCACTTTATTGGTTCATTTGCAGCGGGGTTACTTATGCTTTGGGGGCCAGTAAAACCATATGTTGATTTTTACATGCAGCTCATAACGGTTGTACTACTATTAATAATAAGTGTTATCCTCAAAACATACCAGGATAAGCTTATAGTTCTAAAAACGAACAATCAATGGATTTATGCAGCAAAATCAACAGTACTTGTTGACATGGACGCTTCAAGGGAAAAAGGGAAATCGGCTGTCTCGGTTTTATGGTCATGGCTTTTTGTCGTACTGAGTTTTATCCCAACCATATATCTGGTTTTAAATCCAGATGCTCAAAAATACTATCCAATTATTTTTTCGCTAATCGGACCAGTAATGCAACTATTAATGGTTCTTATGTACAGACAGGCCTTGAATCACCACACTTTAGTACTAAGTGACAACTCGCAAATCAACAAGGCGCTGGCTAGAAAGCAAGAACACATTAACACTCTGGCGGCAACACTAACAGGATTGGTTATGTTATTGTTTTGGATTATATTAAGCACAAGCATAACTTATATTACGGATCCTATGATTGGTATGTGTGTTGTCGCAGTCATGATTATTTCTGTTTTAGTAATCGCATACTGGCAGCAGAAAAAAACGCGTCAGGCGGAAGAACATTTTTATAAAAACAGTCGTAGTGAATTATTTGATGACGAAGATGAGAATGTTGATATCTATGAGCAGGGCAATCTTTGGAAATGGGGCTTATTCTATAATAATCCCAATGATTCAAGGCTTTTTGTTCCGAAACGTATAGCGGGTATGGGATGGACTATTAATATGGCTAAACCTATAGGAAAAATATTTATGTTAGTTGTAGGATTGGTACTTGTTGGGGCTCTTGGAATTACAGTTGCATCCTCAGTGACGGGCTACGAGATACAAGAAAATAATTCTAAAATCACTGTTTCAAGTGTAATGTATCATAGTACATTTACTACTGATAAAATCATTTCGGTTGAAATGATTACTAAAATTCCAGACAGCACACGAACAAATGGATATGGTGGAGTAACCAAGAGCAGCGGTCATTTTTCCGTGAATGGCTATGGCCCATGTATGTTTTATATCTACAATGACGTAAATGAATATATTGTTATACATCTGGATGGGGATGGGCCTCAATACGTTTTTGTGAATGGTAAGACGACAGAGGAAACGAACCAACTCTATGATTACTTTAATACATTCAACAGATAGCTCAGCAAATAATCTTGATAATTGTTCAGACATAAAAGGAAATATATGTAAAATAAAGTGGTATTTTAAATTTAAATATAATATAATAAATTCGTATATGAAAGAAGACATTAAACAATTCGGTAAATTACAAAGGAGGGATTATTTAATGAGGGGAAAGCTTAAATTTAGACTAGTAAGTGTGCCTATATTTGTTTTGGAAGTGATTATATACTGGATAATATTTTATATTAATGGTTATGCATTTGTAAATGGAATCGAAACTGTTTCAGATCTGCTTAAGATCGCTTTAGTTATTGGAGTGGTTGCAATTTCTGTTTCTGCATTTTTTACGATCAAGCAAACAATAAGAGATTTTAAGACAGATGGTTCAATGTCTAAAATGAAAAAAACAGTCATAATCATCGTATTTTCAGTCGCTATCATTATGAATATCAAGATGTATTCTTCCTTGACTGAGATGGGATATACGACTGCTGGTTCATTTAGTATTGCACAAAAGCAAGAAAAAGGAGATTCATATTATCTATATGTTAAGAGTGGAGATGGTAATCACAATGTAGAGATTCAGTGTACAAAAGATGTATTCGATGAACTTATTGTTGATAGAAAGGTCAAATATACATTTTCATACAGGTGGCTTACTTATAATTGTGATAAAGGTGTCCTTTTTCAAAACATAGATATGGAAAACTTTATCGACAACAGGAGATAGGGGCGTTTTGGAGGCAGCTAATTATAAAAATATAAAGGGGATTATATAATATGTGGAGTGCAGATATGTATGGAAAATTTGAAAAAGAAAGAATGCAACCATCAATTGATCTAGTAAATAGAATCGAAGATGGAGGATTCAAAAGAATTCTTGATGTCGGATGTGGGTCAGGAATGAGTACACTTCCATTAAAAAAAAGATTCCATGACTCAGAAATTGTCGGTGTTGACTTGTCAGAAAACATGCTTGAAAAGGCAAGAGAATTAATCAGCGATGTTAATTGGATAAGAAAAGATTGCAGTACTAAGCTAGATGATTTGGGCACCTTTGATCTTGTCTTTTCAAATGCATTCTTGCAGTGGCTGGAGAATCAAGAAGAATTTATAAAGAACACGAAGGAATTATTAAACGATAATGGTGTATTTGCAATTCAAATACCATGTTTTGAGGAAATGATGATTTCAAAAATAATCAAAGAGATTGCATTTGAGTTTGATAAAGATAATAGAGTGTTCAGCAATATGAAAAACAGAAACTGTTTTAATTTTGATTTAGGGGAATATTACAATATGTTTAGCAGATATTATTCTAATATTAATATATGGCAAACAAATTATATTCATCAAATGAATGACTGTAATGCGATAATTGATTTCGTAAAAGGAACTGCATTATTGCCTTATCTTGAGTGTTTAGATGAGAAACAGACTTCTGTATTTATAAAAATGCTATATGATAAAATTAGCCAGTATTATTTAGTAAGTGAAAATGGCACGGTATTGTTTGAATTTAAAAGATTGTTTATTATTGCAAGAAAATAATTTCTTAGGGGAGCTTTACTATGGAAACAAAGAAATCTCAATATTAGATTCTGCTTGTGGTAATGGGGTCGCAGTCACAGCTTTAGCACTGAATGGATATTAAATGGCATTGAATTTTACTCCATTTATTCATAAGATGCTATTAGATATAATGTTAAAATTAGGTTTGACAATTACAAAAGATACATATGATAAAGAGTGTGATTGGTATATGATATATGGAAAAAAGTGATATTCAATTGAATTTTCATGATAAATATGTTATAGTAGATTTAATTAAAGAATAAAACGACGGTTGCCATAATGTTTGTAAATGGCAAGAAATCGACTTTTTGGGTGGAGAGTCTCTATTTTAGAGACTCTCTATTTTTGTATTCAATTTATTAAAATCAAAGGAGATAATAACAAATGAGCAATTTTTTAGCAAGTGAAAATATTATAATTATATTGATTATACTCATTGTATCGCTATTCGTATTATCAAAATCAGCAGACGTTTTAGTTGGTAATGCAGTGAAACTATCAAAAATCTGGGGAGTCCCTGAAATTATTATTGGAGCGACTATCGTTTCATTGGGAACAACGCTTCCAGAACTCTCTGCTTCAGTTTCTTCAGCAGTCCAAGGAAATGGAAATTTTGCATTGGGAAATGCAGTAGGATCTATTATAACCAATACTAGCTTAATTATTGGAATTGGTGCTTTATATGGTAAGATACCAGTAGATAGAAGGTCATCACAAAAATTAACGATACTAATCTTAGCGGTTTTTCTTCTCATTTTACCTACTATACCATATAAAATCAGTGGAAATACTGGACTTATCCCACAATGGATGGGATTCGTTTTTATAATACTAATTCCAGTGTATCTATTTTTCTTGATTAACCAAGAAAAAAAGGTAGGTAATAAAAAACAATCTGAACATTTGAATGAGTATACGAATGAAAAAGAGAATGAAAAAGAGACTGAAAAAGAGAATGAAAAAATAAGTGAAAAAATCAAGGGTAATGTTCCAGTTATCATCTTCCAGTTGTTTTTAGCAGCACTCGTTATAGCACTAAGTGCATCAGGTTTAGTTGGAACCGCGCAAGCTTTGGCAGTAAGAATTGGAATACCGGATGTTATTATTGCCTCGACATTAGTTGCATTTGGGACCAGTGTTCCTGAATTAAGTACTTGCATTAGTGCAGCAAAAAGAAAACACGGTGGACTTGCTATCGGAAACATTATGGGGGCTAATATTTTAAATATTATAATGGTGGTTGGCGCGGCAACTGCGCTTACACCTGGTGGAATAGAAGTATCACAGGAGTTTTACAGTGTAAACTTTATTGCTTTAGGAATTATTATTGCCGTATTCGGCTATTTTGCATATAATAGTAAATTTGATGAGATAAGTAAAAAAGAAGGTACTTTCTTGATCGCAATTTATATGATATATTTAGCAGCAAATATAGGCTTAATGTTCATAAATTGATGTAATATAGTGTGAAACATATCAAATAGCGTACATAACAATCTTCTGAAAATTGAATTTTCAGATAACTTATGCTATAATAGAAGCATGAACTTGATCAAAGGAGGTTGAGTTGAGATAAAAATATAGATTTAATATGATCAAAACATGAAAAATAGTAAACTGACGTTTTTGTAGTATACAACTGTAATGGCAATGACAGCAATTACAGGAATCGCAGCAATTACGGCACTTCCAAAAATAAAATAATAAAGAAAATAACGGGATATACTGAAAGAAGGAGTAATATATGTTAAATAAAGCCAAAGAATTAAAAAATTTCAAATTAAACTGCCTCGATGGAGAAATTGGAAAAGTAAAAGAATTTTATTTTGATGATCAATACTGGACTATTCGATATATGATTGCGAATACAGGAGGTTGGTTAACGGGTAGACAGGTATTACTCTCACCTAATTCAATATCCTCCATTGATAAAGAAGAGGAATATATCAATATGAAGTTGACCAAAGCGCAGATTGAGAATAGCCCATCTTTAGATAGCGATAAACCAGTTTCAAGACAGTTTGAGGAGAAGTTCTATGGATATTTTCAGTTACCAATGTATTGGGGTGGAATGGAAATGGGGGGAGCAGGCGGTGTGTTTATCCCTTATCCAATCATAGAAAATGAGAAAGAAAAGTTAGTGAAATCCAAGAAAAAATCAGATCCACATTTGAGAAGTTCACATAATGTGAGCGGTTACAACATTCAAGGACTTGATGGCGATATTGGCCACGTTGAAGATTTCATTATAGACGATGAGACATGGGAGATTCGTTATCTAATAATTGACACTCAAAATTGGTTGCCAGGGAAAAAGATTTTGCTTGCACCACAATGGATAGAGAACGTTAGTTGGGAAGAGTCAAAAGTATTCGTAAACTTTAAATGTGAGGATATCAAGCAATCACCAGAGTACACAGAAGAGACTATATTAGACCGAAATTTTGAAACGAGTTTATTTCAACATTATAATCGTGAAGGATATTGGCATGCTGGATCTGAGGTCAGAAACGATTTTGTTAAATAAAACAACCTTGGGGGGTGGTGCTCATATTCTAGAGTTCCACCTTTTTGCATAAAATCGACTATAACAAACAGTTAGTGAATATCGTATGTAAAATAACAGAAGGAAATATTATTTAAATATACTGAATGTGAGGAAAAAGAAATGGAATTTTTGCAAGGAAGTAGCATATGGATTTATTTGTTTATATTTTTTGGAAAAATATTAGAGGTTGCTGTTTCAACAATAAGACTTGTATTAATCAACCGTGGTGAAAGAATTAAAGGCTCAATTATTGCTATTTTCGAAATGCTACTATGGTTATTTATCACGGGCACTGTATTAAGTGGTTTCCAAAAAGATATTATCAGAGTCATTATTTTTGCAGTAGCTTTTGCTGTTGGTAATTATGTAGGATCATGGATGGAGGATCGATTGGCGTTTGGACTGTGTTCTATTCAAGTAATTGTACCCGAATGCAATGGAAGCAAAGAACTTGAGGTTAAACTTAGAAAAAACAACTTTGCGGTTACTACCATTAAAGGTAGAGGTAAAGATGGCGAAAGGGATATCATGTTTCTTCATATTAAACGTAAACGTATCTCACAAGCCGTGGATATTATTAAAACGGATTTAGAAAATGCGGTAGTGGTTGTGAATGATTCTAAGATTATTCATGGTGGATTCATAAGAAAATAGATAGGTGAAAAGCGAAATATATCCCATTTTTAATATATAAAAATTTCATTAGTGTTAAAACAAAGACAGATGTATAATATAAAAGGAAATATATTCCATAATCAAACAGTCTTCAAAATAAACGAAATCCCAATACGGAGGTATTTTTATGAACAAGTTACAATTAGATAGAATGAAAAATAATAAAGGATTTATTGCTGCGCTAGATCAAAGTGGCGGTAGCACACCTAAGGCACTTGAGCTATACGGAATCACAAAAGAAGCATATACGAATGAAGACCAGATGGTGCAATTAATGCATAAAATGAGAACAAGAATCATGGAAAGTCCAGGGTTTACGAAAGAAAGAATCCTTGCGGCTATCCTATTTGAAACAACCATGGATTTAAAAGTAGCTGGAAAATACAGTGCAGATTATCTTTGGGAAACCAAAGGGATTTTATCCATTCTAAAAGTAGACAAGGGTTTATTAGATTTGCAAAATGGGGTCCAGTTAATGAAACCGATGCCAAAGCTCACTGAATTGCTAGTACGTGCAAAAGAGCGTCATATATTTGGAACGAAGATGCGCTCTGTTATAAAAGAGGTAAATGAAGTAGGAATTAAGGCGATAGTAGATCAACAGTTTGAAATTGGAGACGTAATAGCAGCAGCTGGCTTTATTCCGATTTTAGAGCCAGAAGTAGATATTCATACACTCAATAAAGAAGCAGCAGAAGTGATTCTTAAAAAGGAAATTATAGAACATTTAAAAAAAATGGACCCAGACCACCAGGTAATGCTTAAAGTCACAATACCAGATGTCGATAATTTCTATGAAGATCTCATGGATTATCCCAATGTAGTAAGAGTTGTGGCCCTATCAGGAGGATATTCTAGAGAAGATGCGAATGAGAAATTAGGAAGAAATCATAAATTAATTGCAAGCTTTTCAAGGGCACTTACAGAAGGATTAAATGTAAATCAAAGTGATGAAGACTTTAACAATATGTTAGATAAATCTATACAATCGATTTATGAAGCATCCATTCAATAAAGCATCTATTCAATAAGCATTATCCATTTAATAAGGCATCCATTTAATAAGGCATCTATTTAATAAAGATTAGTAGCACAGCGCTTCATGGATAAATTCATTAATAAGATAAATTACACATACAGAAAGCGGCTCCTTTGGGTTATTGATACCTCAAAATGAGCCGCTTTTTCTGTACTTCTACAGTCAATAACAGCATTGTTTACATGACTATTTTTAATTATCATCCTCAAAGGTAAACAACGCTTCTATTGGTACTCCAAATACTTTAGCAATATCATATGCTAATTTTAACGATGGATTATATTGCCCTTTTTCTAAGCGATTAATAGTCTCACGACGTACACCGACCATTGTAGCTAATTCATCTTGTTTTATCTGTTTTTCTTGTCTATAATGTGTTATTTGAGTTACCATTTTACTCATTGTCTAATCTCTTTTCACTTATCATAAATTCAATATACTCTGCTATTTGTAAATAACCAAATAAAGTGAAAGCAACATTCTTTGTGAAATATAAAGTTGTTTCATCCATGACATAACTTAATAAGGCGAAAGCCAAAACCGAGTATACAATCAGCTGGTATACACTTGCTTTTGCTCGTCGCATATTTTTAATTGCAAGTTCATCATCTGGTTCGGATTTTTTAAGATGTGCGATTAAAAATAATACTGATACAGTTATTAACACTGGCCAAAACAGCAGATGATAGATCTTTTGTGAATATAAATTACTCGTTCCAAAGAAAATAAAGAGTAACCCCAATACAACCTTTTCTGAGAAGTATTTCGTTCGTAATGAAATCATACAACTATCTCCTATTCATTATATACATGTGACAATTATATCACATGTATATAATGAATATCAAGAGAAATGTGATATAATTGTCACGCTTGAAATTAATGATATTGCACTTACAATTTTTTTACATGGAAACCCCATAGTTTTCACTTGTAATTAAGATACCTCTGATATTATCAATTTATAAACCAAGAATATTTTTTCATAGGAGGGTGCATATGTATTTTTATACTCATCTTTATATTGCAAAAGAGTTATATAAACAATTATCAAAAAATATACTTTTGGATTTCGATTCTTTTTCTTACGGTAATATTAAACCAGATATTCCATCTAAAAACAGGAAACATCACACACAAGAAAACTATCTTGAAAAAGTTTCTGATCAGATTTCGATTTTGAAAAAGGAAGAAATTACGGTGCAAGAATTTTCAATACAGCTAGGAGAAATTTGTCACTATATTAGTGACTTTTTTTGCTATTATCACCTGAATGAACATTTACATAAGAAAAACTTGCATCACTTTTTCTACGAAATTTCTATGCATATTAGTTTGATTACATATCGATTTGAAAAAATTAATTGTATCGTTGATCCCAATCTTTTATCATCATCTTTTGAAAATCCAATTATTTCATCCTTTCACACAATGTTTGAACTTTACAGTACAAAACCCAATAGTAAGAAAAAAGATATGGATTTTGCTCTATCCACCTCACTTGTTATCTGCGAAAAAATTCTGGAAGGGATTCATTTTCCATCATCGCTTCCTTTCAATTTTGAACTTAATGGACATTCTACGAATATGCAGGGGGAACAACTATTATGAAAGTAGCAGTGTTTACAGATACCTTTTTACCTCAGATCAATGGAGTTACCAATACATTAAACCGGCTTATACAATATTTTTCGGATTCCGATATAGAGTATAGATTATTCGCACCTAGTTATGCCAGTGCAGTAACAAATTCAAATGTGGAACGCTTCTTTAGTTTGAAATTTATTCTTTATCCTGAAAGTAGAATCGCTTTCCCAAATACATTCCGGATTTCGGCTATACTAGATCGATTTCAACCTGATATTATACATGTTATGACTGAATTTAATATGGGCGTTGCAGGATTAAATTATGGTAAGAAGCATGGAATTCCTGTTATTTCAAATTATACAACAAACTTTCCTCAATATATGGATTACTACAATGCAAACTTTTTAAAGCAATCTGTCTGGAATTATATGAAATGGTTTCATAATCAAAGTGATCTTACCTTATGTCCATCTTACGTAGCGCAAGCGCTATTAAAGGAAAATGGGATTCCTAACACAGGGATTTTTAGTAGAGGAATTGATATTCGAAATTTTCATCCGTACCATAGAAACATTCCCCTTCGAAAGACACTTGGTATTCATGAAAAAAAGTCTTTCTTATACGTGGGTAGAATTGCTTTCGAAAAGGACCTAGATGTACTGTGCGAAAGTTATCGTTTATTAAAACAAAAATATGGTGATTCCGTTGCAATGGTACTAACCGGTGATGGGCCGTATCTTGAGAAATGCAAGCAAAATTTTCCAGTGGATACTATTTTTACTGGTTTTAAGCAAGGAATTGAGTTGTTTGAATTATATGCGTCCTGTGATTTCTTTGTCTGTCCTTCTTCTACGGAAACATTTGGTAATGTAATTCTTGAAGCAATGGCATCAGGGCTTTCCGTAATCGGAGCAGACGCAGGAGGCGTTGGAGAAATCATTCAAGATCAGCAAACAGGATTGAAATTTGAATCACACAATTCAGAGTCTTTGTTTAACTGCATGGAAAAAGTATATCAATCACCAGAATTTGGAGATTGTATTAGTAAACAAGCGCAGGAATTTTGCAATACTAGATCTTGGAAAAGTATTTTTGATAAATTGACAAATACATATAGAGAACTAATCGCTTCAGAAAAGCAAGAAATGATTGGTGTAAATAGTTAAAATAGCATTCTGTTGAACTTATGGTGAATTTTGATCTGTACTTAAGCAATTTCGTTCAGGAGGAAAAAATATGGAATCAAGAAAGAGTTATAAGATCGCAATTGTTGGAATCGGGTATGTGGGATTGGCAAATGCGATTCTATTAGCACAGGAAAATGAAGTATATGTAGTGGATATTATTTTGCAAAAAGTAGATTTGATTAATCATAAAATGCTTCCAATTGTTGATAATGAAATGGAGGAGTATTTAACATCCAAAAATCTAGATTTAATTGCGACGACCGATGCAGTGCGGGCTTATACGAATGCCGATTTTGTTATTATAGCAACTCCAACAAATTATGATTCCGAGTTGAATTATTTCGATACTAGTTCTGTCGAAAATGTAATTAGACTTGTTGAGGAATGCAATCCCAATGCTGTTATTGTGATTAAATCTACAGTACCAGTTGGATATACAATGTCTATAAGAAAAAAAATGGGATTTCATAATATTATATTTAGCCCTGAATTTTTAAGAGAAGGAAAGGCACTTTACGATAATCTTTATCCATCTAGAATCATAATTGGTGTTTCATTGGATGATGAATGCTTGGTTGCAGCAGCTAAAATATTTGCAGCATTATTAGTGGGTGGTGCGATAAAAGACAACATTGATATCATTTATTCCAATCCGACAGAAGCAGAAGCGGTAAAATTGTTTGCTAATACATATCTAGCACTTCGAGTGTCCTTTGTTAATGAATTGGATACTTACGCAGAAGTTCGTGAATTAGATACCAAAAAGATTTTAGAAGGGATTGGTTTGGATCCAAGAATTGGAATCCATTATAATAATCCATCTTTTGGATATGGTGGATATTGCTTACCCAAAGATACAAAGCAGTTACTTGCTAACTATAATGATATTCCTAACAATATTATGGGTGCAATCGTGGAAGCAAATAATACAAGGAAAGACTTTATTGCCCAGAGAGTATTAAAAAAAGCTGGATATTTTGACGGAAATGTGGGGAGGGATGGAATACCTGGTAATCATTGTGTCATCGGCGTATATCGGCTTGTAATGAAAGCTGATTCTGATAACTTTAGACAAAGCTCTATCCAAGGTGTCATGAAACGTAT
>Ga0302170_10000813_pt1 | contig 12317 bp, 10 predicted proteins | sample I_Fen_N2_1_FD_193492 | JGI IMG/M metagenome (GOLD analysis project Ga0302170, IMG submission 193492) | Peat permafrost microbial communities from Stordalen Mire near Abisko, Sweden - I_Fen_N2_1 | ecosystem: Environmental > Terrestrial > Soil > Wetlands > Permafrost | place: Sweden: Abisko...
TAAATCCGGAATGTGCCCAAACTTAGTGTGCTTAGCAAGAATAGCCTGCATTGGTACATCTTCTACCGAAAACTCTCTTTTCAAAAATTCATCAAAGTCAATATATGTCAGTAGCTCCGCACGAATCAATAGTGATAATGGCATTGCATAAACTCCTCCACGCCAGGTTTTATCAAACACATAACCATCAGCAACAGGCTGCAAAGGTGCAAAGCCTTCTATAAACTTATTTTTCTTAACCAGTAACTTATAACCCGAAGTACTAACCACACCATAATCGGGGTGCTTATCTAGGAATTGAAGCTGTTTCTCAATCTTCCTGTCATCTATCCAGTAATCATCTCCGGCACAAACCGCTATATAGTTACCTCTGCAAAGTCGGATTGCATCAATATAATTTTTTACAAGGCCCTGATTCGTATCTTGCAACAATAGCTTTATTTGTTCGGGATATCGTTGTTGATATTCTCTGCAAATGCTTGCCGTACCATCACTTCCTGCATCTTCGGCAATAATCAGTTCTAAACCAACATCACCTTTTTGCATCAAAATACTCTCAATGGTTTGAGCAATTGTTTTTTCCTGATTATAAGTGATTATAAAAACAGATACAACAGGATGGGGAATGAGTTTGGGAGACGCAATAATCATAGTGTTGACTGATGAGTGATGAGTGATTTTTGGGCAACAGCTTCACTCACATTTATCCTTGGTAAATAATATTTTCCACTTAACCATAGTTGATTCAGGTTTCCGGCAATGGCCGAGAATGCAAATTTATAAGACGTTTGTTCGAGAAGTTTTATGTTTTTACACGACACTTCAACTAATCGACCATAAGGAAATGCAAAACAATCGATTGATTGACCTGTAAGTTGCTGTAAGTAAGTCCGCGACTCATTATACTCCATTAATGCTTCGTTAGCTGTCATATACCTGAACATTTTATGCTGTAGTGCATGCGATCCAATGGTGCAAAGAGAATCATTTGCCATCTCAACAATTTGTTCTTTGCTTAGAAAATTCGGTTTCCCTATCAACTCGTTTGTAATAAAGACAATGAACGGAATTGAGTTTGCTTTTAAAAACGGATACGCTTTTGTGTAAACACTTTCGTTGGCATCATCAAAGGTGATTATAACTGAGTCAGATCCTGTATATCCTTTGAGAATAATTTGGGTCAGCTCTTCAAATGTATTTGCATGTTTGCCCTTTGCCAATTGATCCGACAGAAAAGATTCAAAAGAAGATTTCGAAATTGTAAAGGGAGATTTTACCATCGATACCTCATCCAATATATCATGAAAAATATACACTTTTGAACCTGTTGGCTGAATCTTACTCAACAAACGGAGTAATAAAGTGTATATTCTGTTTTGTTCCCTTGTTATTCTGAGTCTGATTGGTATCATAGTTTATTTATTGCACAGTGTTAATCTGTGTATTTCACCGTGTCACACAGTGTTACTAAAACATTATTTCATTTCGTATTTCAACTTTTCTCAAATTCCAGAAAAAAGCCAACTCACCTTTCCGTTGCATCATGCTGAAATACGTTTTTCTCTTATCTTTTGCAAATATAAGAAATTCAAGTTGTTTTTTAAGTAAATGCAAAACAGAATTAGATATATATTTAAGAGTTTGTACATTCCATTTAAAATCGTTGTTTCTAAACAGGCCGTAAGAAGAACTAATTCCTACATTGTAAAATCTACGCCCCATATCTTTGACCGTCCCCTGCCTGTCTACAAACTGTAAATGTTGCATAGTCGCATAAGGTGTCCACCCGATCAATCGCTTTTGATGTTGCAGTTTTATTACCAATCCGGTATCTCCATCTCCTACTAAATAATCACCCACCAAATCGGGATTAAACCCTCCTAATTCCTCAAACACACTTTTCTTTATCGAGAATAAACCTCCATTTAAATACAAATCAGTTCCTACCAACACCTCATTGCCATAATTCAATTTACCTAACATAAATTCGTAAGGAGCTATCCATTCGGGGGGAGTTTTATCCCATGCAATATCTATCTTTCCCGCAACAGCTACTACTTCAATATTTTGTTGATATACGTTCACTATTTCTTCAATACAACTTCCGTTGAATAATCCGTCATCATCTGCAAAAATCAACACTTCAGATTGTGCTAATTTAGCACCGGCATGGCGTGCATTCGTGGAACCGGGCTTAAGCTCTTTGAGATACTGAAAATTTGAACGATTTCTTATAAAATCTCTAATCAGTACTGATGAATTATCCGTTGAATTATTATCTACCACTATCACCTCAAAGTCATCACTACACAACGTTTGTGTAGTCCATGTCTCTAATGAACGAATAATAACATCAGAACGATTGTAGGTGGGTATAATGATGGAAGCTTTCATTTTCTTCGAATATAACGTTCTAATTTCTTCCACCAGGGTAAAAGTCTTTGCAAAGCTTCTTGCGTCTCCTTTTTCAACAAGTCAACATTCTGACTCGACATTCCGTCCATTTCAAAACAACTCACTAAAACAGGAATTGACTTATATTTACAGAAATGCAAACCACATGCAATTAAAAAAAATTCCCAGTCGGAAACAATTTTATTATGTTCATTATAACAACCATATTTATCAAATAAATCTCTATTAATAAATGTATTAGGATGCGTCAAACCTGCATTTATGCAATAATTTAAATTGAAAACTTTAGGGGGAAATAATTTTGTCACAACTGCACCACTTTTCACTAACTCCAATTCACCCGAAACTATATCGTTTTCATTATTTAAATAAGGCAGTACTTGTTCAATTACATCGACCGAAGCCAACCTATCACCCGAATTAATAAATAGCAAATAATCTCCCGATGCCATCCGAATACCTTTATTCATCGCGTTATAAATCCCGGTATCAGGTTCGCTAATCCAGCTCTGTTGAACTGTTGAAACATCAGGACTAACAGTACTCTGCTCTGTCATGAATTGTCGAATTGTATCAACACTCCCATCATTTGAACCTCCGTCTACAATGATATGTTCAAACGTTTTACATGTTTGGGAATAGACACTTTCAAGAGTCTTCCTCAATCCATCTTTATTGTTTAAGTTGATAGTAATGATAGATAGCTTCATTTCGACTGATTTGACCAGATATTTTTCATTTGATTCCAACGATTAGTCCATGTATGATGCTGAAGTACCTGTTGATAATTCTGCTCAATTAACGGTATATATGTATCAAAATCCTTTAGAATTGCATCTATTTGCCCACCCGGATCCGACATATTAATCTCAATAACCGGATTGTATCCGAATAAATCAATCATTTCTTTGGGAGCATGCCCTACAATAAGACATTTAGAAACCATAGATTGTAGATATCGTATTGTCATTGTCTCAATATCTCCCGATCTTTCAGGATGAGTTATGCTCGATGGAACGCAAATAGAAATCTTGGTTTTTGCCAATCCTTCTATAAAATCTTGGCGTGTTGGAAATATCAATTCACCTTTTTTTAGTTCATACAAATAAGTATAGCCTTTCTCTGCAAGAGAATCTACAATCAAATCATGATACAAATCATATTTACGACCCAAAGCTAAAACATCAATTGTTTTATTAGAATACTCAAAAAAATCATATTCTTCTGGTTGAATCCCTTCAGGAATCCAATGAAATATTTTCTTTTCAATATTTTTATTTAAAAGAGATTTTGATTGTGACGCAGAAACAAATACGTAATCTACTTTATAATTGACTACAAAGTCAATTATTTTATCAAAATCATGAGGCCATGCATCAAAAAGGTAAATACTTCTACAATGAAAAGTATAGATTCCATAAGGTCGGTATTTATATTCATCCAACCCCATCATAATGGAAAATAGATGTTTCTTATCTTTTAATGGATGTTTTAAGTAACATTTTGCCGTCGAGAATATTGAATAGATACCTAGTTTACGTAAAACACGATACAATATTACAAAGAAACTAAATGATAAGAATCTTGGTTTAAAAGCAACAACGCATTCTGCACTGCTTAATATCTCGTTTTCAAATTCGGTTACTGTGTCATTTGAAACATGAGTATTCGATGTACCTATAATCAATTTCATTTATGTAATTCGCTAATAGAAAATCTGTCTCTCAATTTCATAACAGGCAACTCAAAATAATTATATATCAGAATTGAACTGAATTTCTATTATCCAAAATAGAAAATTTACTAGCTAGTCGCTTTTATAAAAATTCTATGTTATATATTTAAGACTTAATTAGTATGTATTCTCTCCAGAAAGAGTTTGTTTCATACCTATTCCATGCATGACATCCAAAAGGTAAAGTATTGTTATTTAGCTCAAACAAATACCCTGGAGATTGTTCAAAAGCAAAATCAATTGCATCTTTTAATTCTGGAACTTTTAGTTTTAGTTTTGTTTCTGACAATCTCAAACAATAAAATAAATCTTCAGCATCAGTCCACTCACTCAGTAAAAACTGAAAATTATTTTCATATCCAAAAATCCAGGCCTTCAAAACCCACAGAAAACCTTTATGATTCAGTTTCATTTTTTTACTCAGTTGCTTTAATCCAAATAAATTTTTGCTCGTTACAAACAAATTTCTAAAAGCAGATATTTTTCTTAATGAAAAACCACCATTACCTACAGCCCACAAATTTGCTCCCTCTTCATGTGAAAGGTTATCATCAAACCATGGAGCTCCGATATAATCATATCCTCTATTACACCAAGATTCCAAATCGTCCCGAAATACAAAACAATCCAATTGATAAATAAGTATATTTTTATAATTCGTGAATCTATCATAAAATTCTTTTTTCATCATTAAGTTATTATATCCCGAGAGGTCTTTAAAGTATTCTTTATCAAAATATTCAAAGTTCACGCTAACATTATACGACAAAAAAATACCTTTATACGTAACAGTGCTAAGTTCATTATAAGTAACTAGATAGATAGGATATTTTTTCAATACACTTACACACTGTTGTAGTGAACAAATTTCATATTCATTCAATATCTCTTTATAAATTGGAATTACTATGGCACAAAGATTGTTTTCTGACATGCGAATTAGTCTCAATTTATTTTTGAAGCTCTTAAAATACCTTTTCTAAAATATGGAGGTTTCAATTCCATATCATCGTATAAAAAGAGCAAATAACCTTCAGAAAATTCAATATTAAAACCGTAATCTTTTAAAATTCGCTCAATAATTTGTGCATCCTCATCATTATGATAAGTTGCACAAGCAATTTTAATATTTGTATATTTAGAAAAAGTCAAAGCATTGGATTGTAAAATATCTTTCTCCACACCTTCCAAATCCATTTTGACGAAAAAATTCTCATTAGAAAATTCAGCCATTATTTCATCTAAGGTTATTGATTCAGCACTCTTAAAATTTGAAACGTTTTTATTAATTATTTTTACTTTATTCGTGTATGGTCTAAAGGTCGCTTCGAGAGCCTTAGACCAGAGAGGATTGTTTTCAACTATAAGAATAAATTTTGCTATATCTACATGATGTAAAGCAAAAAGTGCTTCTGCAGATCCTAAATCTAATATGACATCATCCTTATCAACAAAAAACTTATCTGTAATATATTGATGTGGATTTTTTTCTTTATAGCTTCCGCCTAATAAATTTTCATTTTCTATGTAATTTACATACGACCATTTTATTTCCTCAATACTTTGTTCTATCGGAAAAAATAATTTCTTATTCTCATGAAGCACATAATTTAACTTTTCAATTTTGTCATAAAATACTTCACTATCTTCGAAACGCTTCACGTATTCATATGGAAATACGTCTAATTCACCTTTCTTTTCTAAATACTTGATTTCATTTAGGTATAAACTCTTATCATGATTATCAAAATATCTCATGATCTTTAGATATAGATTTTCAAGTCTTAAACTCTCTATTTTATGATTCAAGTCCTTAATTTCTTGCTGTAACTCTATACTCGATCGAAAAAGAATCTTTTTAAGTTTTCTTTTTGTAAACTTTATTATCTTAGTAATTATCATTTTTATGTTATAAATATATTACTCTGGAAAATTCAAATCTAGTATTTAATGATTTTTTTTAAAAATCTGTCAACTCTTCTGTATCTTCGTCTATCTATTTTATTTTGAGTGTATTGTAACCATCTTTGAATTAATTTATCTTTAATATTCCTCGGATCTTCATATCCATCAGTATTATTAGACATTTTATTGGCAATTTCAGTCCAACTTACATTCCATATATATACCTTTCTAAATCTTCGAACGCCATATTTATCAAACAATGCTAATACCTCTTTATCATACCAATAGACTTTTGTTTCTTTCACCTCGAGTATATCAATTCCTCTATATTTATACCAGTTAATCCATTCAGCTGGAATTGGGAGCAATTGATCATTTGTAATAATATCCATGTGGTGATACTGACGATATATATCAACAGCACTCTTCATGGGATTATTGATTACTTCCAAACACTGATAATAATAATGTTTATGTAACATTCTTCTCCAGCTCGTATATTGAAAATGAATTACAGAACATGTTTTCACATCATAACTGGGTGTATCATTCAAAATTGGGACTCTGGCACAATGTATCGCATTTAGAGAAATACCCTGATCATAATTATCGAAGCCATCATCCATATAACCCCAAGGAAAATAATAGCCTTTCCACATGGTTTTTCCATCGGGAGAAAAATTGGACCATTGGAAGTTTATGGCTGTACCCGGAGTTAGTTTAAGAATCTCATCCCATTCACCACTGGTAAATATTTCCGACGAAAACATTTCATCAGCATCCAGTGTAATCAATAGTTTTGGACCACAAATCTTTCTTGCTTCATCTATCAACAATCGTTTTCTTCCAAGCTCGTTAAATTCAAGAGAATTATTATCAATTAATCGAACTTTTGGATAGTTGAGTGCAATCTCTCTTGAACCATCAGTCGACATCTGGTCTGCTATAATAATATAATCTGCCCACAGACTTGTAGCCTTCAGAAAACGATCCAAAACCCAGGCTTCGTTACGTACAGGAGTTAAACAAATTATTGTTGGAGTCATGACTTAAACTAAAATAAAACTAATAAAACATGTTTTACAAATCGAATAGTTTTATATATTATATTATTTCTAAATTTTTTCATTTGAAGATTATCTCCATCGAAGCTTAACAATGTACCATAATTTGAGTTAGATAAAACTAAGTTTTCAGAATAATCTCCGTGTTCTAAATATTCATTCATAACTCTATATTCATTCTTTTTATACATATTTCCGAACTCTGTCGGATCTCTGTATAATTCAATGTTCCATCGACACGCCAAAATTCCTAAGATAGATTGATCGTGTCGATGCTCAATAAATTCCTCCAAATTATTATAACCCATCTCGTTCTCACAATCAGTTAATATACGATAATCACAAGAAAAATGGATCCATTCATCAATAAGTTTTTCTGTAAATATAGTTTTTTTTACTGTCAGAAAAGCTGCATTCACCTGTGGAGCATAATGATATTGTTTATCATCTGCTCCCATTAACACAAAACAATCCCTCTTAGTCCACTTTGCATTAATTTGATTTGAATTTTTAAAAAGTAAAATTTCATTTTTATCACAAATATCAAATAAAATATTAATATTATCAAGAAAAATGGCATCAACATCTGAATAGAAAAGTATATCTCCATAATTCATTTTAGAAAGTATATCTTTGATGATGAATGGCTTCCACAACCAAAATCCACCTCCACGCAAATTTTTAAAAATCTCACTATTTTCTTTATAGAACGCTTGAAATTTTAACCATCTATCACTATAAGAAATAACTTTGCAATCTGTATTTTTAACAGAATTTTCAAATCTATCCTGTAAAGAATAATAACCTTTGCTTGCATATGATATAATGTATTTTCTCATAATTATCTTGTGAGTTCGACTAAAATAAAAAAGCCCTCTCTCTGTTTAATCACTTTTTCAAAACCATTATAAATAGTATATGCTCTTACTCGTTTTATTTTGAACAATATGTTAATGAATTCTCTAATTAATGATAGTGGATGAACAAGCATCTCATTAAGAAATTCCCGTTTCGTCAATATACTAGTATTAAAACCATTCCATTTGTAAGAAAGGTTATTCCTCAGCATAAAAAATAATGTGGGGGGTGGAGAAATAAAAAAACGAGACTTTAGATTCAATCTTTTTGAAAGTGCTATATATGAATTCAATCTCCATCTAGTCATATGATGAGGAGGGTAATTTAATGGATCAAAAAAAGGTAATCTCTGCATTGTTGTCAAAGGGGTACTAACAAGAATTCTATCAGATAATTTTAAATTATCTTGAATATAAGATGCTGGATCGTCAACATGCTCTAAGGTATGAAATGAAACTACTAAATCAAAACACTTACAAACTCCTTCTAACTTTAGATATTCTTCAATTGTACAACAATATACATTTAGTCCTTTTTCTTTTGATATTTGTATTGATTTTTCAGTCATATCTAGTCCAATGCAATTAACTCCTTCTAAATTACATTTTTCAAGAAAATCACCTGAACCACAACCTATCTCAAGAATTGAATTTATTTTATTTATTTTTATATATTCAAGAACAACTTCCCATTCCCATCTTTCTCTCGGATAATAATATTGATGATTTGTAATCCAATCATAAAAATTTTTAGATCCTGAAATCATTGGATTAGCATATTCAATGTCACAATGTTTACATTTAAATATTTGATAATCTACAATATCCAAATCTGAATAGATTTTGTCTCCAAAATACGATTCTAGACTTAATTTCATCTCAGTTGAAAGAATAGTTTTTATTTCTATACTTTGAGAATTACATATTATACATTTTTGTGTGTTCATTATATTTACAATAATAAAAATCCTGAGTTTTTAGAATATTCAAATGTTAGTCCGGTCTTTGTTTGACATCCCGATGCAATTAATTGAAGTCCATTATTCACAGTCAACCATGATTCAACTCCTGGATTTGTCAAATAAATATCAAAAAAGTACATTCCTTTATTTATATTATTAGGTAAATCTATGTTGTACTCTAACCTAAAATTTCCACTTCCTATCGTTGGCACCTCACCTTGTCTATGTCCATCAGAGTAGAATGCTAATGGTACATCTATTTTATCATGAAGCCTTAATTCAAGTGATATTTTTTTTTGATATTTTAATACTCCGGTTATAACAAAATTTAATTTATTTGCAACCGGTGAAATTTCAATCATGTTAGAATTGCTCCCATTAACTAATATTTCATCAATTTTCAAATCTGAATGACAACTGTTTATTGACTGTACTATCGTTTTCCCATTTAAAATTTCATTGTATTTCATATAATAAGATATGCAATTCTCAATTTCATTAGAGTATGCTATCTTCCCATTTTCAAGAACTATTCCTTTATTACATAATGAATGGATACTCCCCATATTATGACTCACAAACAACACAGTCCTCCCCTCACCCTTACTTACATCCTGCATTTTGCCAATAGCTTTCTTTTGAAATTCGGCATCGCCTACGGCCAATACTTCGTCTACTACCAATATTTCGGGTTCGAGGTGGGCAGCTATGGCAAAGCCTAGACGGACGGTCATGCCGCTGGAGTAACGTTTGGCGGGAGTGTCGATATATCGTTCGACGCCGGAGAAATCAACAATCTCATCGAAACGACGGGTTATCTCTGCTTTGGTCATACCCATAATAGCACCGTTCATATAGATATTCTCACGTCCGGTCATTTCGGGGTGAAAACCGGTACCTACTTCCAATAGGGATGCGATGCGTCCGGCTGCTGTAATGGTTCCGGTAGTGGGTGCTGTAACTTTGGAGAGAATCTTTAGAAGTGTAGATTTTCCGGCTCCGTTCTTCCCGATAATACCGAGTACATCGCCTTGTTGCACTTCGAAATTGATATCTTTCAATGCCCATACATATTCGCTTTCACCTTTGTGTGCACGGTCGTTTACTTCGCCAATCTTTAAATAGGGATCATCTTTACCACGGATATTCATCTTCCACCAACGGTTGAGGTCATGACTAAGCGTTTGCGTAGAGACAACTCCGAGTCGGTATTGTTTGGATATATTTTCGAATTTAATTGCTGTACTCATTTGTTATGTTTTTATTCCATCCATCAAACTAATCTGGCGATTAATCACAAATAAATTATCAATTTACCTTAGTATTTTTATAAACCTTTATCGTTCCGTACTGAATTGATTTTGTTGAATAAATAAGTTTAAACATTCTCTCTCTTTTATGGAAATAAGAATAATTAGCATATATTTTCTCATCCACAGAATTAGTTATTACATAATCAAAGGTACTTATCTCTGGAAAATTAAGTCTATAATGATCTGATATATAATTTGTTTTAGGCAAAAAAAACCAAAAACGTATTGGACCAAAAACATTTGCAGTATCAGGAATTATTTGTTTAAAATCACGTTGCAAAGTTGTATTTATATTTTCTTGTTTTTCTATATTATAAGTTAATGTTGCAGATAAATTTAAACCTAGAAACAATAAAAACACTGTTATGGTCAGTTTTATATTCTTCTTTTTTAGATATTCATACACAAAAGGTAAAATTATGACAGAGAATACTAAAAAATAATCAAAAATTAGCGGAAACATTTCTAAATCATTTTTAAAAAGAAAAAAAGAAAAGATAATATAGCATATAGATATTATTGAAAGATATTTCACTGTTAGATTTTTAATCAAAATTCCTGACATAACTACCAATATCAAAGGTCCTGAGAATATTATTTTAGATGAAAGCAGCCAACTTTTGGAAAATGAATATATTCTATCTTTTAATAATTCTGGTGTCTCTGACGTAGACGCAGTTCTTTTAAACATATCATTCATTGAATTGATTAAATCAAAGGAGTGGTTATTATAATAACTATTTGCTAAAAGTATTATTAGTAATGCAAAAACTCCAATAATACTAAAAAAAATCAAATATTTGAATAATTTTAAGTCTACATTTCTTATAGCAATTATAATCAAATGAATACCTATCAACAAAAAAAACAATGAGGTAAAAGGGTGTGACAGAAATGCTAAAAGTAAAAAAAATGATATATAAACAATTGATATATAATTATTATATATTAGAAATTTCAAATAAAAATAGATAGCCGCAATAACAAAAACGAGAGCTAAACATTCAGGTCTCCCAAATCTAAACACTGTATTAAAAAATGGAACAAACAAGACAGTATAATAAGAAATTAATTGACTATTATAATCCAGAGAAAGTAAATTGAATACCTTACGCATCAACAATAAAAATATTAATCCGCTTAAAACTGATACTAAACGAGCTGTAAATAGAGAAACTCCAATAAATTTAAAAACAATACCGGTAAAGAGTGGCAACATGAAATTCGCATTTGCACCACTACCTACAATAGAATTCAGAAAACCTTTTCCAATGCTGAAATTACTTGCAGTATTAGCATACCATGCCTCATCGTACATTACAGGTCTTATAGTAGTCAAAAAAGGAAGTTCTAAACATAAATAAATAGAAATCATCAACAAAAAATGAGTATTTTCGTTCTTTATATATGACTTTATACGTTTTAAATAGATCATTTCAATAAATCAATTACGATAGGGCTAATAATAAATTACACTTAACAAAGATATAATAATATAATTAATTATCAACTACAGATGAGTTATAATGTACAAGTATGATTCCAATCAAAAGTCATACTAATTGATAAAATGAGACAATCTGTAGTTAAGTCTCATTTCTATCTGATTTACTAAATAATATTTGCAATAATCAAACTAAATTTTCAATAATAATTTCCGGTAGCACATAGTCTTACAAAATAAATGATACCCATCACCACCTGTACACCGTAAACCGAAAGCAATAAACTATTCTTAAACGTCTTCCCCTGTTGTTTGAAATCCCGTAACAATGCCATCAGTGAAACGAAAAAACATATCCAGGTACAGATAACTATTTGCCAGTAGAAATTACCATGCGTAGCCCTGGGGCCTGTTTCGGCAATAAACAAATAAATAAATACCGAGACAATAAAGGAAAGAGACGAGAACCAAAACAACTGACTTTTCCTGACTGTGTTGAAATTAAACGCAGCATAAAGAAGTGGAAAAAATAATGAAAAAATAAAAGCATAAGGCATTGGCCACAAATCGGGGAAAAGCTGACTGCTATAAAATGGTTGAAAAATGACTGACGATTTTTCGT
>Ga0302170_10000814_pt1 | contig 12304 bp, 6 predicted proteins | sample I_Fen_N2_1_FD_193492 | JGI IMG/M metagenome (GOLD analysis project Ga0302170, IMG submission 193492) | Peat permafrost microbial communities from Stordalen Mire near Abisko, Sweden - I_Fen_N2_1 | ecosystem: Environmental > Terrestrial > Soil > Wetlands > Permafrost | place: Sweden: Abisko...
CACCTTCAAACATATATTGAATATCAATATACTTTTTATGTGACTCAAATAGGCAATTCTCTTTATCTTTTGTAATATAAGATTGTTCTAAAACAAAGCAATTTTCATCTAACACTATTTTGTTACATTCATCAACTTTTGTATTTGAAATACTTTTATATTCAGACGAATTTTTATCTTGTAATTTTTCAATATACAAAAATGCTTTTTCAAATTTAGAATCGCAAACTTGTAATTTTAAAGTTTCTAATGTACCAAATAGTGCCATACAAATCCCTATTTATTTAAATTTTATTTATTCTTTAGCATACCTTTTAGAATTATCTTACCACCTTCAACACCTGGTTGGTCATAAGTATTAATTCTAAGGAATTTTCCAACAATAGAAGTTAATAATTCATAATAAAATAGAAGTTTTCCTATTTCAAATTCACTAATCTCTTCAATTTCAATAATATCAATTGGAATATCTTTTTTTAACTCTTTAACAGAAGCAATAGTCGCATCTGCTTGTTGATTAATCAACTCTTTAAAATCAAGATTATTGATATAATCCAGCTCTTCAAGTCCAGCTAAAGATATTGGAGCAATTTTTGTATTATCTTTAAAATCTTTAATTTTAATAAATGTTACAGTTTTATCCCTTTGACCCTCAACGATTAATTGTAAAAAAGAGTGTTGATCCACAGGTCCTAAAAGTCCAATTGGTGTTAAACCTTGGTTTGTGTTGTTAATATCAACTTTACCAAGACTCTCTCCCCAAAGTTGAACATACCATTTATTAAATCCCTCAAGCAATTGAGAGTAAGAAAAAATAGCATTCATATGATAAATATCTTTAAACTCATAATAAGTTCTAGCTTTTTTTATTAAGTGTTTAAATAGTTTCTTTTTATCAAAAAACGAATCTGATGTTTTTTTAGCACCTTTTAAAAGCTCATCAATATCAAACCCTGCAAGATATAAAGGAACTAATCCAACATTTGATAAAACAGAGAATCTTCCACCAACATTTTTAGGAATATCAAAAGTATTAATATCATTTGCTCTTGCAAAAGTGTTTAATTTACTGTCATCTTCAGTAATAACTAATAAATTTGATTTATCAATTTTTACAATAGACATAAGGTATTTAAAAATAGAGATAGTCTCTATTGTAGTACCTGATTTTGAAATAACAATAAAAAGTGTATCTTTTAAATTTAATTGAGACAATGTCCCATTTAGATTTACTGGATCGGTACTTTCAAAAAAGAAAAGCTCTTTTTTCAAAGATTTATTATGCTGTTTGTTATACTTTAAAAAGTTATAAATAGCATAAGTTCCTAATGTACTTCCACCAATACCAATAATAGCTATTTGTTTTTGAGGAAAATTAAGATCATCAAGTCTAGTTTTTAAAACTGTTGTATCAACATAAGGTAAAGAGTAGTAACCAATTACCTCTCTTTCCTTTTTTATCTCTGCAAAAATTTCTTTATCACTTAGTGATACTTGAGGATAATACAGATTGTTTTTCACTTATTTAGCTCCAGCTTCTTTTTTTTCTTTTTTTTCTTTTTCAATAGATTTTGTGTAAAAATAGTTAGTTGCTTTTACAAATCCATCAATACTTCCACAGTCAAATCTTTGTCCATCAAATTTAAACGCTAAAACCATTCCTTTTTTTGCTTGTGTTAAAAGGGCATCAGTAATTTGGATTTCTCCACCTTTACCTGGTTTTGTCTCTCTAATAATGTCAAAAATATCAGGAGTTAAAATATATCTTCCAATAATTGCTAAGTTAGAAGGTGCAACTTCAGGCTCAGGCTTTTCAACCATGTCTTTTACCATATAAATACCAGGTTCAATTTCATTTCCAGCAATTACACCATATTTATTAGTATCTTCTTTAGGAATTTCTTCAATTGCAACGATTGAACAACCATATTTTTTATATAAGTCAACCATTTGTGCTAATACACCTTTTCCAGGAGCATCACATAAGTCATCTGCTAGTAAAACTGCAAATGGTTGATCACCAATTAGTGTTTCACCACATAAAATTGCATGACCTAAACCTTTCATTTCAATTTGTCTAGTATAAGAGAATGTACATTTAGTAATAACTGATCTAATTTCAGTTAAATAATGCTCTTTACTTGTACCTTTAATTTGATTTTCAAGTTCATAAGAAATATCGAAGTGATCTTCAATTGCTCTTTTTCCTCTTCCTGTTACTATTGCCATTGTATCCATACCAGCAGCTAGTGCTTCTTCTACTCCATATTGAATAAGTGGTTTAGTTAAAACTGGTAACATCTCTTTAGGTGTTGCTTTAGTTGCAGGTAAAAATCTTGTACCATACCCCGCAGCTGGGAATAGACATTTTTTAATTGGTGTGTTTTTATTGCTCATTTTTATTTTCCTTGTAATTGTATAAATAGTTTTACTAAAACATTTTCAAAAATACCTCTAATATCATACTATCTAAAAATAGATGCACTCATTATAAGCTTTCCTACCTTATGTTAATTGTCAAAATTTTGTTTATAACAAATTTGTGACTGATATTATATGGCATTTTTCATAAAAATTGTGAAAAAAAAGTAAAAAGGTTAATAATTAGACAAAATAGTATAAAAACACTATTTAAAACTAGTAAGTTGCAAATTATTCAAAATTTAAGCGAAATTTCAGCTCTAAGCTCTTGACAAAGGGAAAAGAATCTATTATAATTCCCGTCCAATTTGACTGAAGCGCATCAAACGAAAGTTGTGATGAGAGACGCTTGAATCGAAGCTGGATGATCTTTAAAAATAATTATAAACGTTTGTAAAGTAATCTTTATAAACCGAATATAGAATTCTTGTCATCTGTTATTTGTTACAGATGTAAAATAAGAATAAATGTTAATATAAAATATATATATACAAGATTAGTGGTAAAACATGAATTCTTGTCTAAACTATGAGTGATAATTTTGTGTTAGTAAAATAATACAGAAAAAGTCAAGTTCAAAAACTTCAATTTATGGAGAGTTTGATCCTGGCTCAGAGTGAACGCTGGCGGCGTGCTTAACACATGCAAGTCGAACGAGAACGGATTATAGCTTGCTATAATTGTCAGCTAAGTGGCGCACGGGTGAGTAATATATAGATAACCTGCCCTCTAGAAAGGAATAACAGTTGGAAACGACTGCTAATGCCCTATATGCCTTTAATACATAAGTATGCAAGGGAAACGCTTTAGTGCTAGAGGATGGGTCTGTATGGTATCAGTTAGTTGGTGAGGTAATGGCTCACCAAGACTATGACGCCTAACTGGTTTGAGAGGATGATCAGTCACACTGGAACTGAGACACGGTCCAGACTCCTACGGGAGGCAGCAGTGGGGAATATTGCACAATGGACGAAAGTCTGATGCAGCAACGCCGCGTGGAGGATGACACATTTCGGTGCGTAAACTCCTTTTATATAGGAAGATAATGACGGTACTATATGAATAAGCACCGGCTAACTCCGTGCCAGCAGCCGCGGTAATACGGAGGGTGCAAGCGTTACTCGGAATCACTGGGCGTAAAGAGCGTGTAGGCGGGTATATAAGTCAGAAGTGAAATCCAATAGCTTAACTATTGAACTGCTTTTGAAACTGTATACCTAGAATGTGGGAGAGGTAGATGGAATTTCTGGTGTAGGGGTAAAATCCGTAGAGATCAGAAGGAATACCGATTGCGAAGGCGATCTACTGGAACATTATTGACGCTGAGACGCGAAAGCGTGGGGAGCAAACAGGATTAGATACCCTGGTAGTCCACGCCCTAAACGATGCACACTAGTTGTTGTGAGGCTAGACCTTGCAGTAATGCAGTTAACACATTAAGTGTGCCGCCTGGGGAGTACGGTCGCAAGATTAAAACTCAAAGGAATAGACGGGGACCCGCACAAGCGGTGGAGCATGTGGTTTAATTCGACGATACACGAAGAACCTTACCTGGACTTGACATAGTAAGAACTTTCTAGAGATAGATTGGTGTCTGCTTGCAGAAACTTATATACAGGTGCTGCACGGCTGTCGTCAGCTCGTGTCGTGAGATGTTGGGTTAAGTCCCGCAACGAGCGCAACCCTCGTCATTAGTTGCTAACAGTTCGGCTGAGAACTCTAATGAGACTGCCTACGTAAGTAGGAGGAAGGTGAGGACGACGTCAAGTCATCATGGCCCTTACGTCCAGGGCTACACACGTGCTACAATGGGGTATACAAAGAGCAGCAATACGGTGACGTGGAGCAAATCTCAAAAATATCTCCCAGTTCGGATTGTAGTCTGCAACTCGACTACATGAAGTTGGAATCGCTAGTAATCGTAGATCAGCTATGCTACGGTGAATACGTTCCCGGGTCTTGTACTCACCGCCCGTCACACCATGGGAGTTGAACTCATTCGAAGCGGGGATGCTAAAGTAGCTACCTTCCACAGTGGATTCAGCGACTGGGGTGAAGTCGTAACAAGGTAACCGTAGGAGAACCTGCGGTTGGATCACCTCCTTTCAGAGATTAAGTTAAGATTTGTTTCTTAACTTAAAAACTTAAAAAAATATATAAGATTTTATATTCGGTTTATAAAGATTATTTAAAATAGGTTTAAGGGCCTATAGCTCAGCTGGCTAGAGCGCTCGACTGATAATCGTGAGGTCTCAGGTTCAAGTCCTGATAGGCCCACCATTAAATAATCTTAAAGATTAGTCAGTGTGGGGAATTAGCTCAGCTGGGAGAGCGCCTGCTTTGCACGCAGGAGGTCAGCGGTTCGATCCCGCTATTCTCCACCACCTTTAAATAATTTAGGTTTATAATTAAGATAAGAAGATTTGGTAAAAGTCAAATATAAGTTCAATAGAGATTGAATTTATATTTGATTTTCGGATCAAAACTGTTATGAAGATAAGATTAGGTTCTTGTTGGAGTAATAATGATATTTAAAAATATAATGTTAAAGTCTTTAATTTTTTCGTTTAATTAGATTTCGTATGAATTTAATTAAAAATAAAAATTTTATTATCTAAAAAAGTTACCTTGAAAAAACTTGTTTTTTTAAGATAAAGATTATAGATAGAACACAACTTATTTTATTGATATATTTTAAATAATATGTTTAATAAGATAGTAGCCAAAGAATATTATCAAAAATGCGACAGAATTTAATTCTGTTTATTAATAAGCTATTAAGGGCTAATGGTGGATGCCTAGACTGTAAGAGGCGATGAAAGACGTATTAGGCTGCGATAAGCCTCGGGGAGCTGCCAAAGAGCTTTGATCCGGGGATTTCTGAATGGGGCAACCCAGCATAGTGAGAGCTATGTTACCCTACGGGGAGCTAACCTGGTGAAGTGAAACATCTCAGTAGCCAGAGGAAGAGAAATCAAACGAGATTCCGTCAGTAGCGGCGAGCGAAAGCGGATTAGGACAAACCCAATGCTTGCATTGGGGGTTGTAGGACCATAACGTGAGACTAAAGAAGATAGATGAAATACTTGGAAAAGTGTAGCATAGAAGGTGAAACTCCTGTAATTTAAATTTTCAATAGCTCTATTGGTATCCTGAGTAGGTCGGAACACGTGATATTTTGACTGAAACTGGGGGGACCACCCTCCAATCCTAAATACTACTTACAGATCGATAGTGAACAAGTACCGTGAGGGAAAGGTGAAAAGTACTCCAGCGAGGAGAGTGAAATAGAACCTGAAACCATTAGCTTACAATCATTCAGAGCCCTATGATTTATCAGGGTGATGGACTGCCTTTTGCATAATGAGCCTGCGAGTTGTGGTGTCTGGCAAGGTTAAGTCAAGTACGAAGCCGTAGCGAAAGCGAGTCTTAATAGGGCGATTTAGTCAGATGCTGCAGACCCGAAACGAAGTGATCTATCCATGAGCAGGTTGAAGCTGGTGTAAGAGCCAGTGGAGGACCGAACCGATAGGCGTTGAAAAGTCTCCGGATGACTTGTGGATAGGGGTGAAAGGCCAATCAAACTTCGTGATAGCTGGTTCTCTCCGAAATATATTTAGGTATAGCCTTGTGTTGTAGCATATAGGGGTAGAGCACTGAATGGGCTAGGGCTGCTTACCGCGGTACCAAACCCTATCAAACTATGAATACTATATGTGGAATCACAGGAGTCAGGCGATGGGTGATAAAATCCACCGTCGAGAGGGGAACAACCCAGACTAACAGCTAAGGTCCCTAAGTCACATCTAAGTGGAAAACGATGTGGAGTTACTGTGACAACCAGGAGGTTGGCTTAGAAGCAGCCATCCTTTAAAGAAAGCGTAACAGCTCACTGGTCTAGTGATTCTGCGCGGAAAATATAACGGGGCTAAGATGTGCACCGAAGCTTTAGATTCGAATTTATTCGAGTGGTAGGAGAGCGTTCTATTCAGCGTTGAAGATGTACCGGCAAGGAGCGTTGGAGCGGATAGAAGTGAGCATGCAGGCATGAGTAGCGATAATTGAGGTGAGAATCCTCAACGCCGAAAACCCAAGGTTTCCTACGCGATGCTCGTCATCGTAGGGTTAGTCGGGTCCTAAGTCGAGTCCGAAAGGGGTAGACGATGGCAAATTGATTAATATTTCAATACCAACATACAAGCGCGATGTGGGGACGCATAGAGTTAATCGAGCTCACTGATGGAATAGTGGGTCGAAGGACGTAGGCTGTAACTTAGGCAAATCCGGGTTGCAATAGGCCGAGATCTTACAGGCTCTTGACACTCTTCGGAGGAGATGGAGAATCGATGATACTGTCGTGCCAAGAAAAGCCACTAAGTATATTGTATGTTGCCCGTACCGTAAACCGACACAGGTGGGTGGGATGAGTATTCTAAGGCGCGTGGAAGAACCCTGGTTAAGGAACTCTGCAAACTAGCACCGTATCTTCGGTATAAGGTGTGCCTACTTTTGTATATGGACTTGCTCCAAAAAGCGAAAGAGGTTGCAACAAAGAGTCCCTCCCGACTGTTTACCAAAAACACAGCACTTTGCTAACACGTAAGTGGATGTATAAGGTGTGACGCCTGCCCGGTGCTCGAAGGTTAACTGATGATGTCAGCGCAAGCGAAGCATTTGATTGAAGCCCGAGTAAACGGCGGCCGTAACTATAACGGTCCTAAGGTAGCGAAATTCCTTGTCGGTTAAATACCGACCTGCATGAATGGCGTAACGAGATGGGAGCTGTCTCAACCAGGGATCCAGTGAAATTGTAGTGGAGGTGAAAATTCCTCCTACCCGCGGAAAGACGGAAAGACCCCGTGCACCTTTACTACAGCTTGACACTGTAGCTTGGATATTCATGTGCAGGATAGGTGGGAGGCTATGATGACTAGACGCAAGTAGAGTCGGAGCCATCCTTGAGATACCACCCTTGAATATTTGAGTTACTAACTGCGTACAATTATCTTGTATCAGGACAATGTCTGGTGGGTAGTTTGACTGGGGCGGTCGCCTCCTAAAAAGTAACGGAGGCTTACAAAGGTTAGTTCATGGCGGTTGGAAATCGCCAGTTGAGTATAATGGCATAAACTAGCTTGACTGTGAGACATACAAGTCGAACAGAGACGAAAGTCGGTCATAGTGATCCGGTGGTTCTGCGTGGAAGGGCCATCGCTCAAAGGATAAAAGGTACGCCGGGGATAACAGGCTGATCTCCCCCAAGAGCTCACATCGACGGGGAGGTTTGGCACCTCGATGTCGGCTCATCGCATCCTGGGGCTGAAGTAGGTCCCAAGGGTATGGCTGTTCGCCATTTAAAGCGGTACGCGAGCTGGGTTCAGAACGTCGTGAGACAGTTCGGTCCCTATCTTCCGTGGGCGTAGGAAAGTTGAAGAGATTTGTCCCTAGTACGAGAGGACCGGGATGAACGTACCACTGGTGTACCAATTGTTCTGCCAAGAGCATCGTTGGGTAGCTACGTACGGATGTGATAAGAGCTGAAAGCATCTAAGCTCGAAGCCAACTCTAAGATTAACTTTCCCTGAAGTTCCCAGTAAGACTAACTGGTTGATAGGCTAGATGTGTAAGCGCTGTAAGGCGTTCAGCTGACTAGTACTAATAGAACGTTTGGCTTATTTAAAAAACAATTCTTTGGCTTACTATCTTATTAAATATATTCTTATATTTAATACTATGTGTATTTTTAGAAGAAACAAAAAGACTTTAACATTATTTTTTCTTAACTCTAGTTTGAGTTGAGTATTAAGTTTAACTACTATTTATTTGATTAAATTTAATACTCAACTTTGCTGGTGGCTATAGAGAAGTGGAAATACCCAGTCCCATTCCGAACCTGGAAGTCAAGCACTTCATCGCCGATAATACTGCCGGGTACCCTGGTGGAAACGTAGGCCGCTGCCAGCTCTTGAGTTTTTTTAATCAGCTTCTTTCAATCTGAACTCTTCGAGTTCTTTTTGGAAGAAGCTTTTTTTTTAGGTGCCTTTTCTGAGGGTTATTTGGCTTAATCCCTTTGGGTTTCGTGTTTACTTAATCAGTTTCTTTTTACTTTGAGGATATTTGTACAGATTATTTGGGGCTTAGTATTCTTAGTCTTTCTATTACTTAACTCTTAGGCATTATATTTACTCTTATCCTTCCTCATTTACTAGTTGCTAAGCTCTTTTATTCTATACTCTCAATCCAACTTATTTATCTAGCTTGCATAGCTCCAATGGTAGAGCAATTCCATGGTAAGGAAGAGGTTATCGGTTCAACTCCGATTGTGAGCACCACCTATACATTCTTTTCTTCTTTTTATTCTTTTGTTATACAAATAAATTTATTCAATAATATTCTTACTATTATTTGCTTTCATATTTAATTTATGACACATTTTTATACCATATAGATAAATAATCCAAGAAATATAAATCCAAAAGAAAGTAAAAAGTAGTGTTGATAACGAGCCATAAATAGTGCTATAAGTCTTATTGTAGATTACATAGTAGATAAATAGGTTTTTAGTAATTGATAGCACTAATAGAGTTATAAATGAAGATATTAATGCTGCTTTATTATCTATTTGTTTATTAACACTTAATTTAAACAGAGAATAAAATATTATCCAAGAAAAAAGAAATGAAAGAATCTCTTTTAAGAATGTACTTTCATAAAATGAAATAGCAATATTTGCAAATGCAAAAACTAAAGGCATAAGAGCAAGAAAAAAGGAATAAAAAACAAAAGAGAATTGTATTGATTTTCTTTTTGTTTCATGTATCTTATTTACAATATATTCATAATCTTTAAAAAACATTATAAATACAAATAACATATAAATGACACCAATGGTTCCTAATTTATTTGAGTTTGATATATAGTTTTTTAAAGTATCAATTATTTCACTAGAATGGGTTGGATTTAGCATATTTAAAACGTAGTTTATAAAAATATCTAAGTAATTTTCAAATTCTGAAAAAGAAGAGATAATTCCAATTAATAGTGCAATAATTGGCAAAATAGAGAAAATTGTAAAGAAGCTTAATGATGCTGCATAATAGGTAGTATCATCATTAAAAAATGAGTCAACTTTCCCTATTAACTTTTTTAGAAAACTGTCTTCAATTGAAGAGGGAGTCATTTTATTTATAGACCCATTTTAAATGGATTTAAAATATTATTTGGATCAAATGCTTTTTTAATATTTCTAAATAGATTCATTTCAGCTTCAGTAAATGCAATGTGCATAAATGGAGCTTTTGAAGTTCCAATTCCATGTTCACCACTTAAAGTTCCACCTAAATCAACTACATATTGGAAAATTTCTTCAATGGCTTTGTGACCGTCTTCCATCTCTTTTTCATTTGTTTTGTCTTTTACCATAACATTGACATGGATATTTCCATCTCCTGCATGTCCAAAACAAGGAACTTGGAATCCATATTTTTTACCAATTTTATAAATACCATCAAGGGCAACTGGAAGTTTAGATCTTGGAACTGAAATATCTTCATTTAATTTTTTAGTTCCATAAATCATAGTTGCTGGACTTGCATTACGTCTAGCAAACCAAAGTTTTTTACCTTCTTCTTCATCTTGAGCAATTATAAAATCACTTGAACCATTTGCTGCAAATGACTCTTTTAATGTTTGAAGTTGAGATTCAATTTCAGCTTGACTACTTGCATCTACATCCCCAATTAATATTCCACCTGCATTTTCTGGAAGTGATATTTGTGGGAACTTTTGTTTTAATGCTTTAATCACTAATGCATCTAAAAATTCCATAGCAACAGGATTTGCTCCAGCTGCTAGTGATTTAAACACTGCATTCATTGCACTATCAACCGATGGAAAAATTCCCATATATGTTTGTTTGAATTTTGGTTTTGGAATTAATTTTAAAGTAATTTCAGTAATAACAGCAAGTGTTCCTTCGCTAGCTATTAAAATACCAGCAGTGTTATATCCAGCCACATCTTTGATTGTTCTTTTACCTGCAACTATGATATCACCATTTGGTAAAACGGCTCTAAGAGCCATTACATAATCTTTTGTAATACCATATTTAGCGGCTCTCATTCCACCTGCATTTTCACTTACATTTCCACCAAGTGTTGAGTATTCTTCACTTGCTGGATCTGGCGGATAAAAAAGTCCTACTTCTTCAACCGCTTTTTGAAATTGCATATTAATTAGTCCTGGTTGAACAACTCCCACCATATTTTCCATATCAATTTCAAGTAATTTATTCATGTGTCTTTCTAGACTTAGAATAATTCCACCACTTGCTGGTAATGCACCACCTGTAAATCCTGAACCAGCACCTCTTGGAACGATTATGATTCTGTGTTCATTACAATATTTTAAAATATCAGAAATATCTTGTTCATGTCTTGGAAATACAACAGCATCTGGTTCAAATCTTGTTCTTGTTGCATCATAACAAAAAGCGATTAAGTGAGCTTTGTCACTTTTAATATTTTCAACACCAACAATAGAAGTAAGATATTCTAAATGTTTTTTATCTATCATTATTTTACTCCTAAGATTTTTTTGTAGTAGTCGTTATAACTTACACTTTTTTTACCAGTAAAGAAATCAAAATATGACCAGCTAAAGATTGTCTCTTCAATATCTTCAATTCTTGTATAAAATGGTTTTATCACTTCTTTGTTTTCATAATTTATAAGATAGCTATCTAAAATTGTAAATGTTTTTGTATCAATAACAAAAACTTTATTTTCTATTACCATAAAGATTGTTCCAAGATTTTGCTCAATTGCAAATTTTTGAATGTCATCTTTTTTTGGATAAGGATTATGTTCTACTTTTAATCTTGCTGCAAAAATATCAGAGTGAATAAAATTATTTAATTTAAAATTATCTCTTACTGCTTGAAAAGAGTCTAAATTTGGTGCAATTAAAAGTGAAGAGTTATACATATAATTTAAAACTAATACATCATTTTTTGTAATTTCTCTTTTGCTAGTTGGAACTGCATTTTGTTTTAAGTCATCAAATTTGAAAAATTCTATAACTGAACTATTTGCATTTGAACTTATTACTTTTGCATTTGAAACGATTAATCTTTTGTCATTATCAAAAATATGTACAACAATTCCTGATTGTCCAACTATTAAATTTCCAATGTTTATTGTTGTTTTATTGTTGTCAATATTATCGATTTTTGTACCAATTGTTTTTACTGAAAACTCTTTGTTTGTAACAAAATCAACACTTGTAGGTGCTTTTGCTAAAGTGTTATTAGCCACTTGATTACCATTTTCGTTTTTTATGAAGTAGTAAGAGTAATTGAATTTATTTTGAGAATTTGTGATTTTTATATCTAAAATATCCCAACCAGTATTTTTCATCTCATTAACTGATAATTTACCATTACAAATATCACCGTCTAATGGAATACTTTCAACAGTTGAAGGTTTTTCAACATCATTTTTATAACATATTGTCTCTTGAGCAAATACTAGACTTGATAGTAAACAAGTGCTAAGCCCTGCTAATAAAAGTTTATTAAATATTTTTGTCATTGTTTTTCCTATTAAATTGATTGTAATTCTTGAAGTTTAGTTCTAACTTCATCTACATGTAAAATCTCTATTTTTTCGCCTTTTACACTTTTTTTCTTTCTAACACTTACTTTATCCCAAATAGCTGCAATTTTTCCTTCTGGATTGATAATAAAAGTTGTTCTTACAACTCCCATAAACTCTTTACCCATAAATTGTTTTAGTTGCCAAACTCCAAAATCTTCACACATTTTTTTGCTAGTATCTGATAAAAGAGTTATTGTTAAATCATATTTATCAATAAATTTTCTATG
>Ga0302170_10000818_pt1 | contig 12292 bp, 7 predicted proteins | sample I_Fen_N2_1_FD_193492 | JGI IMG/M metagenome (GOLD analysis project Ga0302170, IMG submission 193492) | Peat permafrost microbial communities from Stordalen Mire near Abisko, Sweden - I_Fen_N2_1 | ecosystem: Environmental > Terrestrial > Soil > Wetlands > Permafrost | place: Sweden: Abisko...
AAGATCATCTTTGCCCTCCTTAGCTTTCTCTTGTTCCTCTAATCTTTCTTCACCAAAATTAATCTGTTTCCTTTCGGATACAAAATTTGTGCACACTCGCTCTAAATTCTCACTAGCTGGCTTATATGTTGGGTCTAATGCATATGCCGCCCGATAATGTTTCCTTGCTAAATCATTATTATTTTTAAATTCATACCAAATTCCAAGAAGATTATGTGGTTCTGGCGCATTGGGATTTATATTTATTGCATTTATAATTGCTTTATATGATTTTTCAAACTCATGATTATGAATTTCAATGGTAGCTTGTCTTATATAGTTATTAAATTTTATAGAAATCACTTCAAATCTGTCCATATCCTATACCTCCTTTATGATTTTAAGGATATATCTTTATATATAAGTTTTGTGTAAGTATTGCGTTTGTTCATATAATTTTTACGTAAAAAGGTAAAAAAATAACCTAACAATCTTTTTAATGATTGTTAGGCCAGTTTTTTAGAAACTTTTTCATTCATCGATCAATCGATAACCGACACCAATTTCTGTTATTATATATTTCGGTTGTGACGGATCTTCACCAATTTTTCTCCTCAGATTTCCCATGCATACGCGTAAGGACTGAGTATCCTCAGCAACTATGCCTCCCCAGATGTTTTCTGTAATATATCTGTGCGTAAGAACCTTTCCCTGGTTTTTAGCTAATAAAACTAGAACCTTATATTCATTAGGTGTGAGGCGTATCTCCTCATTATGATTCCAAACCCTACGTTTATCTGTATCAATAATCAAGTCTTTTACTTTATATGTAAAGGTTTCTGCCTCTGATGAAATGTTGCCATTTGATTTATGACGCAGTATCACACGAAGCCGAGCAAGTAATTCCGTAACACTAAATGGCTTTGTAAGATAATCATCAGCACCCGCATCAAGGGCCTCAACTTTTTCACGGTCATGCCCACGAGCAGATATAACTATTATTGGCATCTGTGATATTTTACGAAGTCTTTTAATTACGTCCAAGCCATCCATATCTGGTAATCCAAGATCTAAAATCAGTATATCTGGATTATGTGAGGTAGCCAACATAAGTGCATTCGCACCGTTAGCAGCATCAATGCATTTATAACCCTGGGTTTCAATTGAAACTTGAAGAAAACTCCGTATTGAAGTTTCATCATCTACAATTAAAATAAGTGGTTTCATTTATTTAGTCTCCTTCTCTGACAGAACATAAAATCTCACAATTGTTCCATGAGGCTCATTATTACATACTGCTATTTTTCCATTGTGCGCTTCTACAATTGATTTGCAAAGTGAAAGTCCTAACCCCATACCTTTTCGTTTTGTAATACTATTAATATTCCTATTATAATAACGTTCAAATATATGAGGGAGTTCTTCTTCTGAAATACCTGGACCATTATCTTTTACTTCAAAAAAGACTTGGTCGTCTTTACAATATAATGAAACAATAATCACACTTTCCTCAGGGGAATAATTAATTGCATTATTTAGAATATTTATAATTACTTGCCTGATTAGTACTCCATCTACTTGTACCAAAATTATTTCATCTGGTATATTAACCTGAATTTTATATTTAGAAGTATGTTTTTTCACATGTGTTACTGCCGCAGTTATAATTTCCTCTGCTGCTTCTTCCGCAATATTCAGTTTGATTCTGCCTTCTTCATATTGTGTTGTCTGTAATACATCTTCAACTAATTCATTCAACCATTCTGCATCCTCATAAATACTTTTCAAAAAGTTTTTCTTAACATCATCGCCTATTTTATCATAATTATCAAATCCAGTGCTTGCCATCCCCATAATACCTGCTAATGGAGTTCGAAGATCATGAGATATTGTTCTCAACATATCAGCACGCAAACGTTCTGCTTGAATCTCCATCTTTGTATGTTGCTGTTTCTCATAGATTCTCTCTTTCTTCAACACTACTGCTATTTGAGGCGAAATCACTTCGATAAAGGCTCGCTGTGCATTTGAAAGAGACAAATCATCATTCAATGAAACTCCTATCACTCCTAACACCCCATTCTGGCTTAAAACTGGTGAATAGTATGCCTTTGTATTAGAAAAGAGTGTAGTTCCTCTCCCACAAGGGCTTCCAGATTGATATGTTTCTAAGCATGCCAAGCAATCATTATTTTCTTTGAATACTTCTTCTCCTTCAATTTTTCTATATACTAAAACACCAGTAGAATCGAAAAATTCCACAAGAACATTTGCCTTAAACTGTTTAGAAATTTCTTCTGCAGACACTTTTGCTAATTCTTCTACACCCTTTACATTGAGAAGCCTTTCCTCAATAAAATACAATGAAGAAATATATTCTTCTCTATCTTTTACAAGTTGTCTCTCTAATTTTACTCTTATTGTAAGCATACTGGTAATCCAGCCAACAATAAACATTACCAAAAATGTAATTAGATAATCTGGATTATCTACTTTGAGCGTATATTGTGGTTCAATGAAAAAAAAGTTATACAAAAGTACAACGCAAACCGAGGCAAAAAGACTATAAAGGTAACCTTCTGCTATAAATGAAAACAAAAGAACTCCGAGTAGATATATCATGACAATATTTGATTCCAATATCCTAATATGGTCAAAAATTAATGATGTAACAGTACAAACAAACATGATTGCCATCATAATCACTAGATTTTTTATAATATTTGGTTTTAATTTAAACTTTTTCATTTTCTATTTACCCCAATCTGTATAATCATGCATATTAGTGTGCTGATATTCTGCTCTTAGATTGCATACACTCCTATACATACAGATAACATATGTAAATAATTATAGCACTTACGATTTATTTTTACTATTTTTATCTATGTTTATATATAATTTTCTTAATCTGTTTTCAATTATTCAACGAACAGGATAACCAACTGTCTATATTCTAATATAAAGTCTAATTTATTAACTCTCTCTACTGCCTAAACTAAGGAATGTATTATATATATTAATAGTACCATATCCCCATATATTATTTGGATATATCTGATTTTCCTGTGTTTCAGCACCTCGTATTAAAAACCTTCCAATTTGCACAGTGCCTATCGAATAATAATTTCCTCTTACAATTCCCCATTCCAAAATCATTGCTGCAATGCCTGTTGCATGCGCAGCTGCTATACTGGTACCAGAAGCTCTTACAAATAGGTTACCAGGTATTGGAGCTACTACATTTTCTCCTGGCGCAGCTATATCTGGCTTCACATTATTATTTTTTGTATAACCTCTGCTGGAATTTGGATAAATACCTCCAGTTAATACATTATAGGCTGTTATCGTTACAGCTAATGGATTATTTCCCGGAGAAGTAATTGTAGTATTGGGATTAGACTTCAAAAAATATGTACCCCTTGAAATAAAATCTACCATAGGCAGCCATATATGAAACTTTAACTCTGTATCCTCTTTTCCTTTTCCGTATACTCTAAATTTCCATAAACCTGGTGCTGCATTTTGAAATCGAATCAAAATCATTGGTTCTCCAGTTTGAGATTCTATAACAAGATAGTCTATATATACGATAGTATTTTCAAAGATAAAATTTATTCTCCTATTTTCTCCTAATCTCGCCACAATTCTAGGTACATATTGTCCCTTGGGTGATAAAATATCAATTGAATAGGAATTGGGCGCATATCCCCACAATTCCATTGCAAAACCTTTATCATTTTCTCCAATCACAAGATCAACACTATCAAAACCTATTTTAGGGTCAATCGTTCCAAAATAATGGCTATTCGTATTCCCTTCATTTCCTGCTGCTATCAAAATTCCTCTTCCATTAATATTTCCAACCCACGCTATAAAATTTGATAGTATATCATAGCCGTCATGCGCACCTTGACTAGTCCCTAGTCCAATACATATAGCAATTGGCTTATTCAGAAGTGAAGCCAAATTTGTAAGATATTTTATGCCAAACATGATGTCATCTTCCTGATAACAATTTGCGCTCTCTGGAATGTAAAAATAATCTCTTAAATGTTGCTTTGCTTGTTTTAATTTCACGACTACTATTTCAGACTGTGGTACTACTCCCTGAAAATCATTTTTGGAATCTTGTGATCCACCTGCTATACCAGCTAGCATAGTTCCATGTCCAATTTCATCTTTACTAGGAACAATAGAAAAAGGATCTTCGCTTTGTAGTGCTTTATCAATTTGTTGCCTACTGTATTCTGTTCCAAAATTAAAGATATTTTCTGGTGCTTCCATATTTTCAATCGTTTGGTCCCATATCGAAACAATTCTTGTAGAATTATCAGCATTCTTAAACACCTGATTCGTATAATCAATTCCAGTATCTACAAAACCAAGTAAAACCCCCGCTCCTAACAAGGCTAATTGGGGAACGTTTTGAACTTTATTTACCCCCATTGCATCTAAATTAATCGTATCTAACAGTCCATATAGTTTTGGTATTACTGCATATCCATTTTCATACACTATTTTAGTAGAGATTTTGGAAATCGGGAAATAAATGACTCCATACTTCTCATCTATAATATTCCTTGGATAATCCGCATATATATCCATACCTCTATCCGCTCGACTATATTCTATGATTGCATTGGCAAAATCATTACTTATGATTTTTTTGTGATCTTCAATAGTCATAAGTCCTCCCTAGACTAATTACAGAATACTATTTTTGTCTTTATATTATATATATGCATAGTCTACCTTAATAATTTTATTTACCCAAAAACTTTATCGCAATATGATATCATTGCAATGTTAATTTAGTTACAGATACTATAATTTCAGATAAAAAAAACACATCATAGCTATTCTAACTATGATGTGTGTGCATTTACTCTGCTACGGCATTCTTCATAAAGCCGTTTCTATGCTATTCATTTATTTATTTATTCTTAGTCATATGTCGTTGAACAAACTTAACGATTTCAACAATTGGAATAACACTAAATGCTAAAAGTACAGCAACTGTATATTCTAGTAGATTAATATGCTCAAAATCAAAGGCGTTTGCAAGGAATGGTACATAGATAACAACTGTTGTAACTAGAAGACTTACTATTCCCGCACCCCATAAGAATACATTTTGGTTGCTGATTTTAAATATACTTCCACGTTGGCTACGCATGTTAAAACTGTGGAATATTTCTGCAAAGCTCAGTGTAAGGAATGCCATAGTTACTCCATCTGCGCTCTGTGTGATTTCCCAAACTCCTGATTCCATACGATGTCCTACAAAATATGCTGCAAGTGTTACAACTGTTACAAGGATTCCCTGATATACAACATCAAATCCAACTCCACCTGAAAAGATTCCATCTTTTGATGAACGAGGCTTTCTTTCCATTATATCAGCATCGCCCTTCTCCATACCAAGTGCAAGCGCTGGGAAACAGTCTGTTATAAGGTTAATCCATAACAAATGTACCGGTAGCAAAATTGTAAATCCCATTATTGTTGCAAAGAAAATACTTAATACTTCACTCATATTTGAAGCAAGTAAAAACTGTATTGCTTTTCTGATGTTATCGTAGATTTTTCTACCTTCTTCGACTGCGCCAACAATTGTTGCAAAGTTATCATCTGCAAGAACCATATCAGCCACATTCTTCGTAACATCTGTGCCTGTTATACCCATTCCGATGCCGATATCCGCACTTTTAATACTTGGCGCATCATTTACTCCATCACCTGTCATCGCTGTTATGAAACCATTTTTACGCCATGCATTTACAATTCTAACTTTGTGTTCAGGCTGAACTCTTGCATATACTCTATAATTACCAATTGTTTTTTCAAAGTCTTCATCACTGATCGTATCAAGATGTGCGCCTGTAATTGCCTGTGATTTATTTTCTAGAATACCAAGCTGACTGGCTATTGCAACCGCTGTATCTATGTGATCACCTGTAATCATAATAGCAGTAATACCTGCACTCTTACATTCTTCAATTGCATCCTTAACTTCAGGTCGAATTGGATCAATCATACCTGTCAGTCCTATAAATGTTAAATCCTTTTCAAGCAAAGATGCTTCATTGCTAGATGGTTTAACATCATATAATCTTTGTGCTGCACATAAAACACGAAGCGCTCTTTGTGCCATATTCTTATTTGCATTAAATATTTCTTTTCTCATTGTTTCATCAAGTGGAACAATCTTACCATCTTCCATGTAAGTAGTACATTGTTTTAAGACTTCATCAGGTGCTCCCTTTGTATATTGAACGATTCCATCAGCAGTTTCATGAACAGTACTCATCATTTTTCTCATACTATCAAATGGAGCTTCACCTATTCTTGGTGCCTTTTCTTTTAAATCTTCTTTTGAAAGACCTTCTTTGTATGCAAAATTAACAAGTGCACACTCAGTTGGTTCACCAGTTGCATGATTTTCAAGATCAAGTTCAGCATCACTGCAAAGTGCCATTGCAGTGGCTAGCAGTTTCAAATCACCGAAATGTTCCACTACTGTCATCTTGTTTTGTGTCAAAGTACCTGTTTTATCACTACATATAATTTCAGCACAGCCTAATGTCTCTACTGCTGTAAGTCGACGAATAATTGCATTACGTTTCGACATGCTCGTTACACCAATTGACAATACTACGGTAACAACCATCGCTAATCCTTCTGGAATAGCAGCTACTGCAAGACTTACCGCAATCATAAATGTGTTTAATACCGTCTGTCCGCTTAAATCGCCTTCACGAATAAGACTGAATGCAAAGATGAATACACAAATACCAACAACCAAAGCACTGAGTATTTTACTAAGTTGTGCAAGCTTAATCTGAAGTGGCGTCTGTCCCTCCACTGTTTTAGAAATAGCGTCTGCGATCTTACCCATCTCAGTCTCCATCGCTATCGCTGTGATAACCATTTTACCACGGCCATAAACAACAGCACTTCCCATGTATGCCATGTTCTTTCTGTCTCCAAGTGAAACAGCGGTGCCATCTAATCCCAAGGCATCTATCATCTTATTAACTGGTACACTTTCACCCGTAAGTGCAGATTCTTCAATCTTCATACTTGCACTTTCAATAATTCTACCATCTGCTGGTATTGCATCTCCTGCTTCTAGGATAACAACATCGCCAACAACAATATCTTCACTTTTAACGATTTCCATTTGTCCATCACGAAGTACCTTACTGGTCGCTGCAGCCATCTGCTGTAATGCCTCGATTGCTTTTTCAGCCTTGCTTTCCTGATAAACGCCAAGCACTGCATTGATAACAACTACAAGCATAATAATAATAACATCTGCAAAACCTTCATGAGAATATGCAGCAGTAATTCCAGAAATAACAGCAGCAACAATCAAAATGATAATCATTGGATCTTTCATCTGTGCAATCAAACGTTCTGCGGTGGAGACTTTTTTCCCCTCCGCTATTTTGTTCTTGCCATGCTCAGAAATTCTTTTTTCAACTTGTGATGAAGTTAGTCCATTTTCATTACTATTCACTTCTTTTAATACTAGTTCTTTTTCTTCATTATAAAATTTCATTCCATTTCTCCTTACTTTCATTTGATAAGTTTTTACATTAGTTTGTCAAACTATACAAAAAGACTCATGTATAGATAGGCAAACGCCGTTTCTACACATGAGTCTGGTCATTTAATTATAAGCCAAGCCTAAAAGGCCATGATGTTGACTTAAAAACGCATTTGCATGCGCAAACTACTCCCTCATGGGTGCTATGTATTTATCATATTCTACCATATTATTTCCTCATTGTCAACACGAAAAGTTGTATCTAGGCCACACATTTGGCCTTCATCCAGTCTGTATTTCATGCCAAATTCAGTTTCGATTCAAACTTGATTTTGCCTCCAGTCAAGTTCAATTCTGTCTCTGGTTAAGCTGTTAATTGATTTTTACTTAGTCATTATAATCATCCAAGAAGCTACTCTCAACGCCGTCTTTGTGATAACCAATTACAGTGTTTAAATTAATATTGTGTATGCTTCTAAAAATATTGATATCAATCACATCACTAGTCAGACGTAACTTTTTAATTAATTTCTTCATTTCCTCACGTTTTGATCCGCCGCCACCATTATCGCACATCGTACAATTTTCAGTGAATCGGCATGCACATTGTATAAACTGTAAGTCATTATATTCTTTCCATGCAATAATGTCCGCTTCTTTAACCATATACATCGGTCTTATTAGCTCCATTCCTTCAAAATTCTTGCTATGAAGCTTTGGCATCATGGTCTCAATTTTTCCACTATACATCATTCCCATAAGGATTGTCTCAATCACATCATCAAAATGATGTCCCAATGCAATCTTATTGCAACCTAGTCTTTGTGCATTACTGTATAAATATCCTCTTCGCATTCTTGCACACAAGTAGCAAGGGGTATTTTCCACAGTTGCCACAGCATCAAATATATCTGATTCAAAAATCGTAATCGGAATATTTAATAACTCTGCATTATTTATTATTGTTTGTCTATTAATCTCATTATAACCAGGATCCATTACAAGAAAAACCAACTCGAACTTGATTACACCATGTTTTTGTATTTCTTGCATTAATTTGGCTAAAAGCATTGAGTCTTTTCCACCAGAAATACAAACAGCTATTTTATCATTTTCCTGGATCATCTCATATTCGTTGATTCCTTTTATAAATTGTCTCCAGATTGGTTTTCTATATTTTTTTATAATACTTTTTTCTATTTCTTCGTATCTTTCCATGGTACATTCCTTTCAGTATATATCTTTTCAATATATTACTTTAAAGCCAACTTTACTTTGATAGTGTAAGTTTTTTATAGCATTCATCAAATATCTTTATAAATGTATCAATTTCTTCTTGGGTTGTCAAATAACTAAGGCTGATTCTCCACGAACACATTGCATTTTTCTTATCTTTTGAAACTGCATATACCGGCCTTGACATTGTAGCTGTTACAGAGCAAGCCGATTTAACTGATACGCAAATATCCCTGTCTGACAGTGCTTGCTGAAACACAGTGCCCTTGACGCCTTTCACACTAATATTAAGTATATGCGGAATTGAATTTTGTGTACTATTCATTCTAACGAGTGGATATTTTAAAAGTTGTAATTTAATATGTTGATTAATTTGTTCGACATAACTATAATTTTTATCGAGTGCTTCATATGCAATCTTAAGTGCTGTATAAATCGAAGCTGCTAATCCTAATGCTGGCGTCCCGCTTCTATATATAGTAGTACTTGCCCCTCCATGTATTAAAGGCTCCAAAATCACATTTTCTTTACGTATTAGTATACCACATCCATTAATCCCATAAAATTTATGCGGTGTAAATGATAACAAATCAATACTTTCCATATGGATCTTTATTTTTCCAACTGCTTGCGTAGCATCCACATGTAGATAGCAATTTGGCTTATCTTGTATTAGCTTTGCGATTTCTTCAATCGGCTGCAAAATGCCTAACTCACTGTCCACATAACACACCGAAACGAGTATTGTATCATTTCTGATAAGTTCTGCTAAGTGATTCAGATCAACCTGTCCATCTGGTAGGATATCCACCAAATCGATTTCATAACCTTGATTTTTCAATGCAGTAAGCGCTCCACTAACCGATGAGTGTTCCAAACAGGTTGAAATGATGTGTTTCCCTCTATTTCTATAGGTGTAAGCAACACCTTTTATTGCTAAATTGTTAGATTCGCTAGAACCCGAAGTATATATAATTTCAGAAGGCTTTACTTCAAGTAAATCTGCAATATTAGTTGTAATTTCATCCATACGTTGCTTTGCATTTTGTCCTAATTTATGAGTAGAGTTCGGGTTACCATAAAAGGATCTATTTTCCTCACAAAAGCAGTCCAAGACCTCACTATTTACCGGTGTATTTGCAGCATAATCTAAGTATATCATATAAATCATTCCTCTCTGCCGAAAAAAAGGCACCAATCATATGACTGCTGCCTTTTCATGTATTCAAATGTTATTATAATATAGCTTATAAGAATTTGCAAAGCAATTTCTTATAAAAGAGGCGAATTAATTATTTTACTGCTTTAAATGCTTCGTCTAAATCTTGAATAATATCATCAATATTTTCAGTTCCAATTGATAAACGAATTGTATTCGGTTTGATTCCCTGATCTAGTAATTCATCACCTGAAAGCTGTGAATGTGTAGTAGATGCTGGATGTATAACCAAAGATTTCACATCTGCAACATTGGCAAGGAGTGAAAATAGTTCTAGATTGTCAATGAAATCTTTTGCCTTCTGATCATCACCTTTGATTTCGAATGTAAATATTGATCCACCTCCATTAGGGAAGTATTTTTTGTATAAATCTTTTTGACTTTGATCATCTGTAACTGAAGGATGGTGAACCTTTTCAACTTGAGGATGATTATTTAAGTATTGAACTACTTTAAGTGCATTCTCAACATGACGTTCAACTCTAAGTGAAAGAGTCTCTAATCCTTGTAAGAATAAGAATGCATGGAATGGTGACAATGTAGCACCAGTATCTCTTAATAGGATAGCTCTGATTTTTGTAACAAATGCTGCAGGGCCTACTGCCTTTGTAAAGCTAATCCCATGATAGCTTGGATTTGGTTCTGTAAGAGATGCAAATTTACCAGATCCTTCCCAGTCAAACTTTCCACTATCAATAATTACGCCACCAATTGCTGTTCCGTGACCACCGATAAATTTTGTTGCTGAATGAACAACAATATCAGCACCATATTCAATTGGTCTAACAAGATAAGGAGTTGCAAAAGTACTATCTACTACTAGCGGAATTTTATGTGCATGTGCAATTTTTGCAATTGCTTCAATATCTACAACGTCTGAATTAGGATTTCCCAATGTTTCAATTAAGACAGCCTTTGTATTTTCCTTGATTGCATTCTCAATTGCTCCTTCTTCAAATGGATCAACAAATGTTGTTGTGATTCCATATTGTGGCAGTGTATGCGCCAACAAGTTATATGTTCCACCATAGATGTTCTTCGCTGCAACAATATGATCACCTTGGTGTGCTAAATTCTCAATTGTATATGTGACTGCTGCTGCTCCAGAAGCAACTGCAAGTGCTGCAACGCCGCCTTCAAGTGCTGCAATTCTTTCTTCAAATACACCCTGTGTTGGATTTGTTAATCTTCCATATATATTGCCAGCGTCAGCTAATCCAAATCTTGCTGCTGCATGTGCTGAATTACGAAATACATAAGATGATGTCTGATAAATTGGAACCGCTCTTGCATCTGTAACTGGATCTGCACTTTCTTGGCCTACATGTAACTGTAATGTCTCAAATTTAAATTTTCTATCTGCTCTTTTAATTTTTTCACTCATAATTTTCCTCATTCCTGCGCATCTTTTATTGACTAGCACTACAATTCTTGCTGCGCTAGACATTGATACTGCGCATATCGATTTTTTATTTTTATTTTTATTTTTAGATCATTTTTTATGTAATTATAATATCGTATTGCAAATGTTAGCTACAACATCGCCACATTCGAAAGCTCTCCGGTAGATAATGATTTTGCTTGGCTAATTCATTCATATTTATCATTCCTTTCGTTTCCCTATCTATATACTATAGGAGTTATTAAATGAATTATAAAATTCTTTTCCTACTTTGTCAATAGGTTTTGTATTAATTCTTTTTTTATTTGCGGAACGGACGGAAAATCATCACTTTGGCTTTGCTGTATCATCTCCTTGTATGCAAGTTACTAATGTATTTGTTTTGTGCTGAAAGATAAGATAAAAAGTTCGAACTCCTCACTGCGTTCGTCAGACAGCGAACTTTTTATCTTGGCGCACAAAACAAATACATAAGTAACTTTGCATACCGTCAAATGATACTGCAAAGCCAAAGTGATGATTTTCCGTCGGGGTACCAAATAAATGGGGGCGGCGTGAATATCAAATTAATTTTGTGAGATTATTATATTATTTTGGATTTTATCAATCGTAATGACAAAATCATTAGACTTTAATAAATCTGAATTGATTGCAAGGGTTAGTGGATATTTAAATTCATCTTGAAAACCGATTTCATCTTGTATCAATTCATTGCTTTTAAATGTGTACATTTTTTCTCCTAATTCAACTTCAATCTTTGCGCCTGCATCCGCAAAATTGAAAAAGGAATTGCTTGAACCAGTATCTAAGTATATTGTACTTTTTTCTCCATTAACTTCTCCTTCAAAAAACAGCAAATCTTGCTCGTTATTTAAATTTGATTTTATAAGTGGTAGTACTG
>Ga0302170_10000826_pt1 | contig 12215 bp, 8 predicted proteins | sample I_Fen_N2_1_FD_193492 | JGI IMG/M metagenome (GOLD analysis project Ga0302170, IMG submission 193492) | Peat permafrost microbial communities from Stordalen Mire near Abisko, Sweden - I_Fen_N2_1 | ecosystem: Environmental > Terrestrial > Soil > Wetlands > Permafrost | place: Sweden: Abisko...
AAAAAAAGAAGATAGTATCATTAAAAAAGCAAACGATATAATAGTAACAAAAGACAAAAAGACTGCAAATATAAAAAAGAGTAAAAAAGAAGAAAAAATTGAAGAAAATAAAAAGATTGCAGATGATTTAGATAAATTAGAAGATATAAAGAAATCAGAAGATATAAAAAAATTAGATGACGAAAAGAATTTAGAAGTAAATTTAAATACCAATAACAAAAAAGATCATGAAAATAAAAAGAATAATAAAGATAAAAAAAATCAAAAAGATAAAAAACATTCAAAAAATAAAAAAAATACCAAAAGTAAATTGAATACCCAAGAAATTATAAAAACTGCAGATGAACATTTGATTCATACATACAATCGATTCCAGATTTCACTGGAAAGAGGAAATGGCGTCTATCTGTATGATACAGATGGAAAACGGTATCTTGATTTTGGTGCTGGAATTGCTGTCTTTGCATTGGGATATAATAACAAACAGTATAATAATGCGCTGAAAGAACAGATTGATAAGTTGATTCATACCTCTAATTTGTTCTATAATGAGCCAGTAGCAAAAGCAGCTAAGCTTGTGACAGAGGCATCAGGTTTGGATAGAGTCTTTTTTACAAATAGTGGGACAGAAGCGATTGAAGGTGCAATTAAACTAGCCAAAAAATATGCATTTTTAAAGACAGGAACAGCAGATCATGAAATTATTGCAATGAAACATTCCTTCCACGGAAGAAGTATGGGCGCACTTGCTGTAACTGGAAATAAGCATTACCAAGAAGCATTTGGACCAATGATACCAGGTGTTAAGTTTGCTGACTATAATAACCTGAAAAGTGTTCAAGCCTTGGTAAATGAGAAGACTTGTGCTATAATATTTGAAACTGTCCAGGGCGAAGGTGGAATATACCCAGCCAAGGCAGCATTTATAAAAGGTGTTAGAAAACTTTGTGATGAAAAAGGCATCTTATTGATTCTAGATGAGATACAGTGTGGAATGGGTAGAACTGGTACTTTATTTGCTTACGAGCAGTATGGTATTAAACCAGATATTTTAACAGTGGCAAAAGCATTAGGGTGTGGCGTTCCAGTTGGTGCTTTTCTTGCAACACAGGAAGTTGCTAATGCACTTGTTCCAGGAGATCATGGTACAACATATGGTGGAAATCCTTTGGTATGTGCAGCAGTTGTCAAAGTGTTTGAATTATTTAAAGAACTTAATGTACTTGATAATGTTAAAAAGGTATCGAAGTACTTAGAAATACAGTTAGATAAGATAGTAGATGAATTTGATGTAGCAGTTGCAAGAAGAGGGCTTGGACTGATGCAAGGATTAGAACTTAGTGTCACACCTTCTGATATTATTCATAAAGCGATGGACGATGGACTTATTTTGTTCGCAGCTGGAAGTAACGTAATTCGTTTTGTTCCACCACTTGTTATTACAGAAGGTGATGTCGATAAGATGATTGAAAAATTAAAGAGAGCTTTAGTGTAGTGTGAAGAAGTTTGTTTTCATATTCTTGATTAGAGGCCTGCATGCGAATGAAATTTGCATTAAGTAGAGCGGACAGGAGGTAATGTGGTTTCGGTGGTTAAAAAGATTACAGTATTATTACTTACATTTGTGTTGGTAATAAGTTGTGTTGCTTGTTCAAGTTCTAATAATGGACAAGTAGCAAAAGATGAAGTGCAGCAGGATGTCACACTGAATTTATGGTATACAGATAATAGCTTAACTGCATATTTGCAGCAGACAGCGAATGAATATCACGAATTAAATCAAAAGGTGACTATTGTTCCTACATTAGTCGGACCAGATGAATATCTGGAAAACCTATATAATGGAAGTGTAAAAGAACAAAATTCGACCGATTTATTTATGCTATCATCAGATAATTTAGAAAAGGCATATTTGATGGGCCTAGTTGCAACGAATGATACTTACAAATCAACATATACAGAAGCTGTATATGGAAAAGCAGGTATTGCGGCTTCATCTTATGATAATAAGCTTTTGGGATATCCATTAACATTTAATACAACGGTTATGGTATATAATAGTAAATATGCAAAAGCGGTTAATACGTTTACAGACCTAACAAATTATAATAACAGTTATCAGCATACAGACGACAATGCTGAGGTTGAATATATCGTAAAGTGGGATGTATCTGATTTATTTACGAATTATGCATTTCTTGGTTCTTATATGAATATTGGAGGCGCAAGCAGTGATGACAAAAATACGTTTCAGCTTGATAGTAATAATATAAAAGCTTGTCTAGGCGAATATTTGAAATTTAAAACAGATTATAATATTACTAGAAATAATACAACAACTACTTCAAGCAGTATGGATTTGTTTCGCAATAGCAAGTTAATATATACACTTGCAAATACAAGTGAATTAAAAAAAATGAATGATTCAGGCGTTCAATATGGAATATGCAAAGTACCTGATTTGACGGGCAGCTTAAAAACCAATGCGATGTCAACCACACAGCTTATGGTTGTTAATCCATATTCAAAGAATATGGAAGTTGCAAAGAGTGCTGCAAAAGCTTTGACTTATGATTATGCAAATGAATTCTATGATTTGGCGGGTAACGCAAGTGCGAGATCTGATTTAAATAATAATCCAAATCCAGAATATTCTAATCTTTATAATATTTACTCAAATTCAATCGTAAAAGCTCAATTTATCAATATTGGTGATTTTTATTTGAAACTTGAGATTATGCTTCATCAAGTTTGGGATGGGACAAGTATTGAGGACAGTTTTAATACATTAAATACTTATGTAAACACTCAGTTAATACCGAAAACAACCAGCAGTAAGTAGACAAGTCACAACCTTTGGTAATGATATAGGCGACATTAAAATGAATAAATCCTGCAATCGTGGAGACCATATTATGTATAAAAATATATAGTATACGGAGGAAATGATGGCAGGATTTTTAATCGCAATGATATCTGGTGCATTAATGAGCACCCAAGGGGTATTTAATACTGATGTCACAAAGAGCACAAGTATATGGGTAGCTGCTGGATTTGTTCAGTTGACAGCATTAATAACTTGTATTATTATGTGGTTTGCAAATGGCCGACCACAGATATTGGGATTATTTCAAATTGATAGAAAATATGCCTTGCTTGGTGGTGTAATGGGTGCATTTATTACTTATTCAGTGGTGAAAAGCATGTCATCATTAGGAATTGCAAAGGCATCTTTAATTATTGTAATCACTCAAATTGCTACAGCATATCTGATTGAATTGTTTGGAATATTTGGGACAAAGAAGACCGAGTTTTCCTGGATTAAATTTTTAGGACTTGCAATTGCAATTGTTGGGGTGGTTATCTATAATTTATGTGGTAATCAAGCCGAAGGATAATTGACATAATTGTTAAAACAATATAAAATTGTATTTACAAATAAATGTTTATTTTAACACACGGGGAGAAGAAACCGATTGAAGACTACGACTGATAAAATTAAAATTAAAAAACCTAAGAATAGAAAAATTAAAGTTAAAAATTGTGTGATGTTAGGAATTGGAATAGTGCTAGTAATCTTAATAGGTACTATATGTATATATGCCAATAGACGGATAATTAACAATAAAACAACGCTGACTATCGGTTATACAGATAGTGCTGAGATGGAAAGTGATATCATTAAAATGACTCAGTTATCATTACTAACAACAGATAAGAATGGGGATGTTGTATATGATGGAGTAGCATCTGATATATCATCAAATTATGATAGTTCCAGTGATACAACGAAATTTGAAATAAAGTTAAGCAGTAAACTTGGTTTCAGCGATGGGGTTAAACTTACAGCAGATGATGTTATTTTTTCTTATTATTGGCTTTTAGATGAGCCGAGTAATAGTGACAGTGCATTCGCGAATTTACCAATTGTAGGTCTTGACGAATATACATATAATAGTTCAAATGTGGAACAGATATTAACGGCAGCAAGAGTCGAACTAGATAAACCGACAGATGCAACCAAAACACGTATTGCAGACAATGTGATTGCTCCCTTTTTAACAAGTCAGCTGGAGTGGGTTAGATCGTTGTATGGTGTCAGTAAATATGCAGATTTGACAAGTAAGTATCCTATCGCAAAAGATTTATTTGCATATTTATATGCGCCAAAGACAACATATAATAGTGCTGCACATGACGAGTCAGCAGTTTTGTCAGAGGTGATATCAGAATATGGATATGATTATGATTCACTTGGATATGCATACACGGGAGATTATGATTATTTTCAAAAAGAAGCACTTTTACAAGCAGTAGAAGTCGTTAGCCAAAATACAGATAGAGGCGACAGTGTAACAGAAGTTAGTGGAATCAAGAAAACAAGTGATACAAGTGTAGAGATAACAATAAAGGGCTTTGATGCATCTTATATTTATAATGTTTGTGATATGTATGTGCTTCCAAAGCATAAGTATAATAGCACCACAGAGGTTGGCAGTATAATTGACTGTACAGTTGGTGCTGGCAAGTATACAGTTAGTGAACGTAATGATAATGCGGTCGATCTTATTGCAAATCCAAAATATTATGGAACAAAACCGCTTAATACAAATGTAAGATTAGACAGTAATAAGATAGCAGAAGATTCCTATAAGCTATCATATAATACGAATGCTTATTGTTACGTTGGTTTTAATGTTAATAATGTGAATGTTAACAAGGATCCATTATCAGAGGAAAGTTGTGACTTAAGAAGTAATCTATCAAAAGCATTCACACAGTATTGGCCATCAGGAATAACATTCATCCCTGCGGAATATACAATATATGTATATTCGGATGGAACAAAGGAGCCTCCAGCAATGGATGCCATCAAAGTGGCCGCAACAAGACTAGCTGTCTACAATATTAAATTAAATATAAACGTTGTTACAGATGAAAGTGTTATGTGGGAAGCTGTGAATTCTGGAAAAGCGCAGATGTGGTGTGGCATATGGAATGAAAAATCAACCCCTCAATTCACACAAAAATATCATAGCACAAGTATTAATAGTTATAATGCATCCTATAACCCTTATAAGATCACCAGTATAGAATTAGATTCTATGATAGATGATTATAACACATGTAAGGATAAAACAAGCTTAAGCACGAAATACGGACAAATTAAGAGTGAAATTGCATCGTATGCGATTGAACAGGTTTTGTATAATAAGACAAAGACAGTCTATTTATCACCAGTGCCAAAGAATGCAGATACTGTATTTAAGAAAGTTAATAACAAGTATGACTGGATTAACGAAATAGGTAATATTAAAATAGTTGATTAATTCGAAATAATATAAGGTAAATGGGAGATAAGGTGAAAGAAAAATTAATAAGGTATAAGAAGAATTTAAAAGATTTGCCACAAACGGATAAACTTATTATTTTAATTGCGTTGATTGGAGTTGCAATTCGAATAATCTATATATGCTATACAAATTTTAATGTAAGACAGCATGATTTATTAGGGCTACAAGATAAAGAGGGCCATATTGCATACATAATCTATTGGTATAATCATGTTAGTCTCCCAGATTTTGATCCAAGAAGTTTATGGCAGTTTTATCAGCCACCATTACATCATATAATTGCAGCATTGTGGGTTAGATTAAATGTTTTAGTAGGATTTAATTTTGCAACTGCAGTTGAAAATATCCAAGTACTTACAATGATCTATTCATGTATAACAACTTTTATATGTTATAAAATATTGAAAGAAATAGGAATCAAAGGAAAAGGATTAGTAGTAGCATTTACATTAGTATGCTTACATCCTACTTTTATTTTATTGTCAGGAAGCATTAATAATGATATATTATGTCTTATGCTTGAAATGGCAGCAATATTAGCAACAATTAAGTGGTATAAGAAGTCTAGTATGAAAAATATTATCATAATTGCACTTTGTTTGGGATTGTCAATGATGACAAAGACATCTGGAGCGCTGATAGCGCCAGGAATTGCATTCGTATTTATTTTTAAATTTATAAAATCAGTGATTGATTGGAAAAAAATTAAAAAAGCGGATCGAAAGAAACAATCTTGTCCTGTTTCGCGTTTGATAATACAGTTTGGAGTATTCCTTATTATATCAGTTCCAATTGGTATTTGGTGGAGCGTATATGCTTATGCAAGATTTGGAATGCCAATCGGGTTTGTTCCTAAGCTTTCAAATGACTTAGACCAATATATTGGTTCATATCCAATTTGGAAAAGATATCTCGATTTTGATTTAATCCAAGTAAAGAGTGTATTTGAAAATTGGGGAACTCCTAGCTTTGAACATAATATCCTGCTTGCTACTTTGAAAACATCACTATTTGGTGAGTATGATTTTAGTAAGACAGTAAGTTATATTGTATTTCCAGCAACAATTCTGTTTTGGTCAAATGTTATTTTGTCAGTGTTGTCAGTATTTGCTATGGTTTATGTGTGCATAAAGAAACTCGAAAATGTTAACTATGTAATCAAAATCTTTTTTAGTGTGATGTATATTACAATCGTTGGCTCATTTATCAAGTTTTGTTTTCAATATCCGCATACCTGTACGATGGATTACAGATATATTGTGCCATCTTTGATAATTGGTGCAGCCGCAATCGGATTGCTTGTAAATGAGTTAGATAAGAAGACAAGTATTCAATATCAAAGAATATCATTTGGAATTTGTGTTGTAACGCTAGTTTTTGCAATGTTTTCGGTGTTAACATATTGCATATTATAAGGAGATTAAGATGAATAGTTCTATACATATTATATGAGCTTAATCTTTCTATGCATGTTAGAAATGGTAATTAGAGTGGAATGTTAGATCAAGATAGGGAGAATATTGTAATGAAAAAGAAGGTAGTAATTATTGGAGCTGGTCCAGCTGGACTTACTGCAGGATATGAACTTATGAAACAATCAGATGAATATGAGGTTATTATTCTTGAAGCATCTGAATCAATTGGTGGAATCTCACGTACAGTAAAATATAATGGTAATCGTATGGATATTGGTGGTCATCGATTTTTCTCTAAAGATAAACAAGTTACAAAGTGGTGGGAAAACATCATGCCATTACAAGGCAAACCTGCGTATGATGATAAGTGTTTATGTAGAACGAAAAACATAGCAAAACAAGGTCCTGATCCAGAAAAGGAAGACCGAGTAATGCTACTTAGACAGAGGGTTTCAAGGATTTTTTATAATAAGAAATTCTTTGATTATCCAATATCAATGAAAATGCAGACAATTAAAAACATGGGATTTTTCACCACTATTTTCGCTGGATTTAGTTATTTGAAGTCATGTATCGTTAAGAAAAATGAGTCATCACTAGAGAATTTTTACATAAATAGATTTGGTAAAGTTTTGTACGGTATGTTTTTTGAAGGATATACAGAAAAGCTATGGGGACGTCATCCAAGTAAGATATCGGCAGATTGGGGCGCTCAAAGAGTTAAAGGCCTTTCAATAATTGCAATTATTAAAGATATGTTTTCAAAACTGATACCTAGTAAAAAAGGCAGACAAGTGGAAACTTCTTTAATTGAAGAGTTCGTTTATCCAAAATTTGGACCAGGGCAATTATGGGAAATCACTGCACAAGAATTTGAAAGCATGGGCGGAAAACTTTACAAAAATAGTGAAGTAATTAAGATAAATGTAGCAGAAGGCAAATTAAAATCTGTTACTTATTTTAAGGATGGAAAAAATGAAGATTTAGAAGCAGATTTCTTTATTTCTTCAATGCCAGTTAGGGATTTGATCCTTGCATGGGAAGGCGAAGAAGTTCCTAAAAATGTAAACAGAGTTGCGGCAGGACTTCCATATCGTGATTTCGTTACAGTTGGTGTTCTTGTAGATAAAATGAAGATTAAGAATATGACAGAAATGAAAACGCTCAATAACATTGTTCCAGATTGTTGGATATATGTTCAGGATACAAGTGTCAAACTTGGTAGAATTCAGATATTTAACAATTGGTCACCATATATGGTAAAAGATATTAATAAAACTGTATGGATTGGTCTTGAATATTTTTGCGACGAAGGCGATGAATTCTGGAATATGAGTGAGGAGGATTGTGCAAAGATGGCGATTCATGAGCTTGTAAAAATTGGAGTGATTGATAAAAAAGATGTCCTTGATTTTCATAGAGAGCGAGTTAAAAAAGCATATCCAGCATATTTTGATACATATAAAGAACTTGACGTTGTTATTGATTTCCTGAATGAACATGATAATCTGTTTTGTGTAGGACGTAATGGACAACATCGATATAACAATATGGATCATTCAATGGTAACTTCTTTTGAGTCTGTAAAGAATATAATCAATGGGGTTAAGACAAAAGATAATATCTGGAACGTAAATACGGATGCGGAATATCACGAAGAGAAGGCGTAAAATTATCAATTTGATTTCGCTTTCTATTTCCTCGTATGTAAGTTACTAATGGATTCATTTTATGCGAAAGGCAAAGAAAAAAAGTTCTAAACTCCTCACTTCGTTCGTCAGACAGTAGAACTTTTTTTCTTAACGCATAAAATGAATCCATAAGTAACTTATCATACTCGTCAAATATACAGCGAAATCAAATTGATAATTTTACGGGTATCGCTTCGGATACTCGGGGTTACTTCTTGGGGGGCTTTGACATTTGGCAGAGGGCTTTTTCGAAGAAGAGGCCTACTAGGAACCATAGGGGGGCGAAGTCGTAGCGGATTACACCTTTGTAATTATATTTGGCGGAGCTATAATCCCAAGGGCACATATTCCTTTTCTTGAGGAAGATGCCTGTTGTGTATTCAACTGTAAAAAAGCAGATAGTATAGATAAAACCTCTGCATAAAGTGTTTTTCTTACAAATTAGTTTATTTAAAGGCTTTAAAAAAGAAGCCATTCCATATATGGGGAACATCCAAATAGAGGTATTACAGGTAAGCTTGATATCTTTTTTGAAAAAGGATTGAATCCCAGTCCACAAAATTTCCATACACCATCCCAATAATCCGCATTTTACAAATTCTATATTCAAAATAGTTACTCCTTATAATATGTTGATATGTTAATATATTAATATGAGTGTATTATGTGCGAGACGCTAGTTTTATATTCAAAGAAATCCTTGTAAATTATTTGTATATTTGTTACTATAAACACTATCATTGTGGTTATAATTAGAAAGTCGCGCAAGTGGCAGAATGGAGGCATTAATATGCCAAATGCAATCGTAAAGTTGAAAAAAGGTGAAGGTCGTGTTCTTAAATCAGGTGGAATGTGGGTCTTTGATAATGAAATAGATGATATAACAGGAGATTTTGAAGATGGTGACATAGTAGAGGTCCATGATTTTGACGGATATTATATGGGCGCTGGTTTTATTAACAGAAAATCAAAGATAACGGTCAGAATCATGTCTAGAAAAAAAGGGCAGGAAATAGATGAACAATTTATCGAAAAGAGAGTTAGAAATGCGATAGAATATAGAGAAAAGACAGTTGATATGTCATCTTGCAGAATTATATTTGGTGAGGCAGACTTTTTGCCAGGTATTGTAGTTGATAAATTTAGTGATGTTCTTGTTGTAGAGTCACTTGCGCTTGGTATTGATCGATTTAAAATTATGATTATAGACAAAATAAAAATGGTCTTGAAAGAGATGAATATCAATATTCGTGGAGTGTATGAAAGAAGCGATGCGAAAGTTCGTACGCTTGAAGGCATGGATCGAATCAAAGGTTTTATTGGTGAAGAATTTGATACTAAAGTTGAAATTATTGAAAATGGTATAAAATATATCGTTGATGTACAAGAGGGACAAAAAACAGGATTTTTCCTTGATCAAAAATATAACAGAGTAGCCATTAGACCAATGTGCAAAGGTGCAAAGGTGCTAGATTGTTTCACACATACAGGCTCATTTGCATTAAATGCGGGTATGGGTGGCGCTAAGAGTGTTCTCGGTGTGGATGCATCTGAATTAGGAATTATCCAAGCTAGAGAAAATGCAGCGCTAAACGGATTATCTGATACTGTAAAATTCGAGTGTGCAGACGTATTTGAATTGCTACCACAACTTGAAAAGGATGGAGAGAAGTTTGATTTAATCATACTTGATCCACCTGCATTTACAAAGTCTAGAAATTCAATCAAAAATGCGGTTAAGGGATATAAGGAAATCAACCTTAGAGCTATGAAATTGATCAATGATGGTGGATATTTGGCAACTTGTTCATGTTCCCATTTTATGGATACAGAATTATTTACAAAAACTATTGCAGAGGCTGCAAAAAATGTGCATAAGCGTTTACGTCAGATAGAATTTCGTACTCAGGCTCCGGATCATCCAATTCTATGGTCAGCGGATGAGTCATTGTATTTGAAATTCTATATTTTCCAGGTTTGTGATGAAATGTAATATATAAATAGGCCTCCTGCATATTATAAAAGCGGATTGCAAATATCAAATTTGAAACCACACTAGAAATCAGATTTGATACCGCCCAGTCATATAAAAGGGAGAACGTAATGAAAGATAGTATAAAAGATAGTAAAAGTTTTAACAAAGCAGTAATGATTTTAGTGATTCCATTGGCATTACAGAATCTAATTAATGTGGGTGTATCGGCTACCGATGTTATTATGTTAGGAAAAGTAGGTGAAAAAGTTTTGTCCGCAGCATCACTTGCGGGTCAGATTCAATTTATCATGACTTTGATATTTTTTGGCCTGACATCAGGTGCATCTGTTTTAATTGCTCAATATTGGGGAAAATGCGATGTGCCTACAATCGAAAAAATACTTGGAATATCAATAAAACTAACATTGTATATTAGTATCGGCTTCCTTTTAGTTACATATATTTTTCCTACTCAAATCATGCATTTGTTAACAAATGATCCAGTAGTGATTGAAGAGGGTGCAAAATTCCTTAAGATAATGTGTTTCTCTTATGTTATTTCTGCACTTACAATGGTATATCTCAATACACTTAGAAGTGTTGAAAATGTATTTATATCGACATTTGTGTATCTGATTTCATTTATTATTAATTTAGCGTTAAATCCAATCTTAATATTTGGGTTATTTGGAGTGCCAGCAATGGGGATTCGTGGTTCAGCTCTTGCAACGGTGATTGCCAGGACCGTGGAATTCGCAATTGTGGTTTATTATGATAGGAAAAGAAATAATATTTTCAAATTTAGATTTAATATGTTATTTGTTAAGGACAAACAGTTATCTTCAGATTTTATAAAGTTCAGTTGTCCAGTAATATTAAACGAACTACTATGGGGATCAGGTGTTGCAGTAATTGCAGCAATACTTGGACATCTTGGGAGTGCAGCAACGGCTGCTAATTCGGTAGCACAAGTCATAAGGCAGCTTGCAACCGTGGTATCATTTGGAGTGGCATCTGCAACAGCCATTATGATTGGAAAAGTGATTGGTGAAGGCAAAATAGAAGTAGCAAGAGAGTATGGGAGAAGGTTCATAAAAATAAGCTTAATTGCAGGAGTTGTAGGTGCAATATTCTTATTATTAGCTCGACCTATTGTATTGGCAAACTTAAGTATGTCAGAAGAGGCCAATCGTTATCTTTCAAAAATGCTACTTGTAATGTCTTATTTTGTGATCTGTCAGGCAATCAATACTACATTGGTTGTAGGCGTGTTTCGAGCAGGTGGAGATACGAAGTTTGGTTTGATTGTTGATGTTATAGTTATGTGGACAGTTTCGATTGGAATAGGAGCTTTGGCAGCTTTTGTGTTTAAATTGAGTGTGCCAGTAGTTTATGTGATTTTGCTCAGTGATGAGGTGATTAAGTTACCGTTTACGTTGTGGAGGTATAAATCTTATAAATGGTTGAGAAATATTACCCGGTAAGTGGGGATATTTATATTTGTGAAAGTCAGAAGCACACTGGTATTTATGGACAGAAATCACTTGCGAAAGCAGGAATAGATGGCAATTCGGAAGGTGTGGGGTTACGATGCTGAATTACTTGCGAAAGCCAGGAACAGACCGACATTCGCTTCGCTCAAGTCGGTTGTTTCTGGAATTCTAATGAATAATAATAAATGGGAAAAGCCCCTTGAATGCAAGCATTCAGAGGCTTTTTCTATGTGCTATCATTCATGATGCTGAATTACTTGTGAAAGCCAAGAACAGACCGACATTGA
>Ga0302170_10000827_pt1 | contig 12207 bp, 8 predicted proteins | sample I_Fen_N2_1_FD_193492 | JGI IMG/M metagenome (GOLD analysis project Ga0302170, IMG submission 193492) | Peat permafrost microbial communities from Stordalen Mire near Abisko, Sweden - I_Fen_N2_1 | ecosystem: Environmental > Terrestrial > Soil > Wetlands > Permafrost | place: Sweden: Abisko...
ACGTACGGAGTTGTTAAGGAGAATTAGTAAGGAATCAGGGAAGAACCTGCATGTGACAAAGGAACCCACAGGCGACCTTGCTACCGATAAAGGCCTAGGCATGATTCGCCTTATTGCCGTAAAAACCGTATTAACACAGTTTGCCTTGCGATTCCCTCATATTACTACTAGTTTTCAATTGTTGGATGAGGTGTTGCCTGCTAATAACGGACTTTATTCCTTGTGTAGTGGGCAGCTAATAATACAGCCACCTTCTGCCTCTTCAGAAGTCCCTTTTGTGACTATTCAGCAATTAACGCAAGCTCTTTTAGGTTATCACATCGAAAATCTTCCCGCACTTTTTGCGGAATTCCCTTCGAACAAACCTTATATAGATACTTTTCTTAACAGCTGAACAAGCTTTTGTTTGTCTGGTTTGCTGTAGGGCAAAAAGAAAAAAGGAGTAGGGCAATTTTGTTTTTGCCCTACTCCTTTTCTTATAAACTTAGTGAACTCTTTTTGTAAACTACGTGAAGTTTGTGTGTAGCTTACGGAGACTTTTTTCGAATCAATATAGTTTAAAACATTTTCCGAATGCGATCAATGGCACTGGCCAGTGTATCCATTTCTTCTTTGGTATTATAGAATGAAAGTGAAGCACGTACAGTGCCCGGTATTCCGTAACGATCCATCAACGGTTGTGCGCAGTGATGCCCGGTACGCACTGCAATGCCAAGACGGTCGAGTAGGGTGCCCATGTCGAAAGGGTGGATGTTGCCTACTAAGAAACTGATAACACTTCCTTTTTCGGGCGCTTCTCCAATGAAACGCATCCCGGGAATTCCGCGAAGTTGATCCGTAGCATATTGAGTGAGTTCATGCTCGTACTTAGCAATTTCGTCCATGCCTAGTGCGCTGACGTAGTCGAGGGCTTTAGCCAAACCGGTCGTTCCGATATAGTCGGGCGTTCCTGCTTCAAATTTGAAGGGAAGCTCGTTGAACGTGGTGCCTTTGAAACTTACTTTCTGAATCATGTCACCTCCACCTTGGTACGGAGGCATACGGTTCAGCCAGTCGGCTTTTCCATAAAGCACACCCACACCAGTGGGTCCATACACTTTATGTGCTGAGAAGGCGTAGAAATCGGCATCAAGTGCTTGTACGTCTACGGCTAGATGAGGCACTGATTGTGCTCCGTCGATTAGTATCGGCACGTTATGTGCGTGTGCAATATCGATGATCTCTTTTACCGGATTGATAGTTCCTAGTACATTGCTTACATGGGTTACGCTGACTAGTTTGGTACGTGCGGTGAATAATTTTTGATATTCGTCCATACACAGTTCACCACGGTCGGTAATGGGAATGACGCGTAGCTTGATTCCTTTACGGGTTTCAAGCAGTTGCCAAGGTACAATGTTGCTGTGGTGCTCCATCTCGCTGACAATAACTTCGTCTCCTTCTTCCATGAAAGCTTCACCGAAGCTGGATGCTATTAGGTTGATGCTTTCGGTAGTCCCGCGTGTGAAGATAATTTCCTGACTAGTGGGGGCGTTGAGAAACTTACGTACCGTTTCGCGTGAAGCTTCGTGCAGTTCAGTAGCTTTCTGCGAAAGGAAGTGTACTCCGCGATGCACGTTGGCATTCACGGAATAGTATTCCTCGGTAATTGATTCTACTACGCTGCGAGGTTTCTGTGTGGTAGCCCCATTGTCTAAATAGATAAGGGGCTTCCCATATATGGTACGGCTTAAGATAGGAAAATCTTGCCGTATTTTTTGTGTGTCCATAGTTCTTTATTTGCAGATGCTACAACCTACGCAGTTACGTAGTTCCCCACGGAATCGCTTCTCTACGAGGTGATATATCCGATCACGAAGTGCATCAAGGTGAATATGTTTGATGACGTCACCAACGAAAGCAAACATTAGCATGAGGCGTGCTTCTCGTTCGGGAATGCCTCGTGTGCGAAGGTAGAAAAGTGCGGTTTCATCCAATTGGCCTACACTTGCTCCGTGCCCACATTTTACGTCGTCGGCATAAATCTCAAGTTGAGGCTGTGTGTACATACGCGCTTGGCGAGCCAGACTGAGGTTTTTGTTGGTTTGCTGCGAATCGGTATGTTGCGAGTCTTTTCGCACTAATACTTTTCCGGCAAACGCTCCGATGGATTCTTCATCGATTACGTATTTATATAGCTCGTTGCTACGACATCGAGGTGCTGCATGATCGATAAAGGTGTGATTGTCGATTTGTTGTTTTTGATCGGCAATGGCCATTCCGAGCATACTAACTTCGGCTCCTTCGCCTTTTAGAATAACTGAGGTACGGTTGCGCGTTAGTCCGTTATGCAGGGTCATCTCGTTGAGTTGAACCTGACTATTGGCTTCTTGTTCTACGTATAAATTGGCTATGCGATGGTTCTGGGTATGTGTCTCTTCCAGTTCGTTAAAGTCGAAAGTGGCATTTTCCCCTATAAAGACTTCTGTAACTTGTGTGGTTAAGAAGTTTTTTTCATCGAGTGCATGATCGCAAGCTAACATGCGTAGTTGTGCGCCTTCTTCGAGTACGATAAGCATACGGCGATGCGACATCAAGTCGACATCTGCGCGACTGATATTTACTAGCTGAAGGGTTTTCTCTACTTTTACACCGCGAGGTACATAAATGAAGAGTCCGTCTTGTGCATAAGCTGTGTTAAGGGCATTTACCGGATCTTTGTCTACTAAGGCTAACTTGCCATAGTACTTTTCTACGAGTCCGGGATAGGTTTCTGCTGCTTCGCATAGGCCGCAGATAACAACACCTTCGGGCAAATGTGCTTTGCGTTGTTCTTCTTTGTAAAACAGATCGTTGACTACAAAGTAGAGTAGGGTGCTCATGTTGGGAACTTCGCAATGGAATATCTCGTACGGATTGACGGGGATATGAAGGCGATTCAGGTTGAGACCGTAATCGGGTGCGAAAAGGGTTTCAAGTTTCGTGTATTTGTACTCTTCGGTGGTTCCGAATCCTTGCTTGTCCAGAGCTTCAATGGCTTCTCTACGTGGAGCATTGAGTGTGGCTACGCTGTGTTTGCAGAGCTGAGATTCTGCCTGTTCGAAGAGGTCTATATATTGTTGATGCGCTGCCATATGCTTATTCTCCTAATTCTTCTTTGATCCAGTCGTATCCTTTTTCTTCTAGTTTAAGGGCTAGTTCGGGACCTGCGGTTTTTACAATGCGGCCTTTGTAAAGTACATGTATTACGTCGGGCTTGATATAGTCGAGTAACCGTTGATAATGGGTGATGACGATGTATGAGGTTTCGGGGGTCTTTAGTTTGTTGACTCCTTCGGCTACAATACGTAGGGCATCAATATCCAAACCTGAATCGGTTTCGTCTAGTATGCTTAGGCGTGGCTCTAGCATGGCCATCTGGAAGATCTCGTTACGCTTCTTCTCTCCTCCGCTAAAGCCTTCGTTGACTGAACGATTGGCTAATTTGTTGTCGAGCTCTACGACTTTACGCTTTTCGCGCATGAACTTTAGGAACTCGCTTGCTGTAAGAGGGGCTTCATTTTTATACTTGCGATGTTCGTTGACTGCGGTACGCATGAAGTTGGTGATGCTCACTCCGGGAATTTCTACCGGATACTGGAAGCTTAGGAATAGGCCTTCGTGACTACGTTGTTCCGGAGGAAGGGCTAATAAGTCTTTGCCATAAAAGGTAGCTGAACCTTTGGTGACTTCGAAGGTAGGGTTGCCTACTAATACGGAAGATAGGGTGCTTTTACCGGAACCGTTTGGTCCCATGATTGCATGTACTTCACCGGGTTTTACGGTGAGGTTGATTCCTTTTAATATCTCTTTGCCATTGATGCTGGCATGTAAGTCTTTAATCTCTAACATAGTGCTTGTGGAATGAGTTTATTAATGTTATCCGACGCTTCCTTCGAGCGAGATGCTGAGTAGCTTTTGTGCTTCTACAGCAAATTCCATCGGGAGTTTGTTGAGTACTTCTTTGGCATACCCGTTTACGATGAGTCCAACTGCATCTTCTGTGGTGATGCCGCGTTGATTGCAATAAAAGAGTTGCTCTTCATTGATTTTTGAGGTGGTTGCTTCGTGCTCTACTACAGCGGTCTCGTTCTTGATATCCATGTAAGGGAAGGTGTGTGCGCCACATTGATCGCCGAGCAGTAAACTGTCGCATTGGCTGTGGTTACGGGCTCCTTCCGCTTTTTCGCTGACTTTTACTAAGCCGCGGTATGAATTCTGACTCTTGCCGGCTGAGATGCCTTTCGAAACAATGGTGCTGCTGGTATTTGCTCCCAGATGAATCATCTTAGTGCCGGTGTCGGCTTGTTGATGATTGTTGGTCACTGCTACTGAATAGAACTCACCTACGGAGTGGTTACCGGCAAGAATGCAACTTGGATATTTCCAAGTAACGGCGGAACCGGTTTCTACTTGTGTCCACGAGATTTTGGAATAGTTGCCTTTGCAAAGGGCACGTTTGGTAACAAAGTTATAAACACCTCCGCGTCCGTTGACATCGCCGGGATACCAGTTTTGTACGGTAGAGTATTTTACTTCGGCACTCTCGCGAATGTAAATTTCAACAATTGCGGCATGGAGTTGATTCTCATCGCGTTGTGGAGCGGTGCATCCTTCTAAGTAACTGACGTAACTTTCGTCGTCGGCTACGATGAGAGTGCGTTCAAACTGTCCGGTTCCTTTTGCGTTGATACGGAAATAGGTGGACAACTCCATGGGGCAACGTACGCCTTTGGGGATATATACAAATGAACCATCGGAGAATACAGCAGAGTTGAGTGCTGCAAAGAAGTTATCGCGGTAGCCGACTACGGTGCCTAGATATTCCCGTACAAGATCGCCGTGTTCACGAATCGCTTCGGAGATCGAGCAGAAAATAATTCCTCTTTCGTAAAGTGTCTTTTTGAAGGTTGTTTTTACGGATACGGAGTCCATCACGGCATCTACGGCAATTCCACTTAAAGCCATCTGCTCTTCTAGAGGAATACCTAATTTATTGAAAGTTTTCACGAGTTCGGGATCTACCTCATCCATCGATTTGGGCTGATCTTTCTTTTTCGAGGTGGGATCTGCATAGTAGGAAATCGATTGGTAGTCGATCTCCGGAATAGTCAGGTGTGCCCATGTAGGCATCTTCAGAGTTAACCAGTGACGATAGGCTTTGAGCCGAAACTCAAGCATCCATTCAGGTTCTTCCTTTTTAGCTGAGATGAATCGAATGACGTCTTCATTTAAACCTTTTTCTAAGATCTCGGTGTCAACCTCTGTGGTGAAGCCATATTTGTACTTCTCCTCGGTAACCTGCTGTAAAATATCGTTGTTTTCTTCTTTTTGCATGAAAGTAACACCTTAATAATTTATACTATATCTATTTTGAAAAAAGCAGCAGCGACCCTTTTGAAAGTGAAGCTGCTGCTTTTCTTTTGGGGCTAATAGGGCCTTAGAGAGTTTGCTTGATCTCGATCTCTTCGAACGATTCAATAATATCTCCGGGCTGAATATCGTTACAATTAGCTAGACTTACTCCACATTCGAAGTTAGTCGTAACCTCTTTCACATCATCCTTAAATCGTTTCAAAGCTGCAATAGAGCCTGTGAATACGACGATACCGTCGCGAATGATGCGGGCTTTGTCGGAACGTTTCACTTTTCCTTCGCGTACCATAGCACCAGCTACCAAACCTACCTTCGTTATGCGGTAAACCTGCATGACTTCAATAGTCGATGTAATTTGTTCTTTCACCTCAGGAGCAAGCATACCTTCCATTGCAGATTTAACCTCTTCGATGGCATCGTAAATGATGCTATACATGCGGATATCTACACCTTCTTGTTCTGCAAATCGACGTGCGGCAGCAGAAGGACGTACTTGGAAGGCTATGATGATAGCATCAGAAGCAGCGGCTAAGCTTACATCCGATTCGGAAATTTGACCCACAGCTTTATGAATTACATTCACTTGGATGCGTTCGGTAGAAAGTTTGATTAGTGAATCGCTCAATGCTTCAATAGAACCATCTACGTCACCCTTCACGATGATATTCAATTCTTTAAAGTCGCCTAGTGCGATACGACGGCCTAACTCGTCAAGCGTAACACGGGTTTGTGTACGCAAGCCTTGTTCACGTTGTAGTTGTTCGCGCTTATTAGCGATTTCGCGGGCTTCCTGATCGGAACTCATGATGTGGAACGTATCACCTGCTTGAGGAGCTCCATTCAATCCGAGTACCAAGGCAGGTGCAGAAGGACCAGCTTCCGTGATGCGTTGGTTACGTTCGTTGAACATTGCTTTTACGCGACCATAGTTTGTGCCGGCAAGCATAACGTCACCTACTTTAAGTGTACCGTTTGATACCAATATGGTAGCCACATAGCCACGACCTTTATCGAGTGTAGACTCAATAATTGATCCGGTTGCATTACGAGTTGGATTCGCTTTCAGTTCAAGCATTTCAGCTTCTAGCAAAACTTTTTCCATCAGTTCTTTCACTCCTAAGCCTTTCTTAGCTGAAATGTCTTGCGACTGATATTTACCACCCCATTCTTCAACGAGATAATTCATTTGTGCTAGCGATTCCTTGATCTTCTCTGGATTAGCTGCGGGCTTATCTACCTTATTTATTGCAAAGACGATAGGTACGCCTGCTGCAGAAGCATGGTTAATAGCTTCTTTTGTTTGAGGCATTACGTCATCGTCGGCCGCTACAATAATGATTGCGATATCGGTTACTTTGGCACCACGTGCACGCATTGCGGTAAACGCTTCGTGTCCCGGAGTATCTAGGAAGGTAATTTGACGTCCGTCTTCAAGAGTTACATGATAAGCTCCGATATGCTGGGTAATACCACCGGCTTCACCGGCAATTACGTTAGCTTTACGAATATAGTCGAGCAAAGAGGTTTTACCATGGTCTACGTGACCCATTACGGTTACGATAGGTGCACGGCTTCTCAAATCTTCTTCTGCATCTTCTTCTTCAATCACGGCTTGGGCAACTTCGGCACTTACATATTCTGTTTTATAGCCAAATTCTTCTGCTACCAAATTGATAGCTTCCGCATCTAGTCGTTGGTTGATGCTAACCATCATGCCAATGCTCATGCAAGAACCGATAACTTTGGTTACCGGAACATCCATCATCGTAGCCAATTCATTAGCCGTTACAAATTCTGTTATTTTCAGTGTTTTGCTTTCTGCTAATTCCTTGTTGTCAATTTCCTGTTGACGGCTATAAGCGCTTTCACGTTTCTCTTTACGATATTTTGAGCCTTTGTTCTTTCCTTTGCTTGTAAGACGTGCAAGAGTCTCTTTAATCTGCTTTGCTACATCTTCGTCGCTAACTTCCGCTTTAGTTACGGGAGCAGGTGTGTGACTTTGGTTTCTATTATTGTTATATTGTCCGCGGTTGTTGTTATTACCTTGATAACCGGTAGTACTTCTAGTACCCGGTTTACTGTGGTTCTGATTTTGACCTCCACGATTTGCATTATTATTGCCGTTGTTGCTATTGCCTGTTTGTGGAGCATTAGTTCCTTGCACGGTGTTAATGTCTACACGGCCTTTATCAATACGGCTGCGTTTCTTTTTAGCATCGTTACTGTTGGTACTTGCATTGGCATTATTATTGTTTGGCCCATGATTTGTTCCAGCTGCACCTGCACCTGCACCGGCAGGACGGATTTCACGGATGATAGCATCTTTGATCTGTTTGCGCTGATCGGCACGTACACGATCTTTCTGATCGCGCTCTTTTTTACGTTCTTCTTTGCTTTTCTTTTTTGGACGCGTACTTTGGTTGATCATCGAAAGATCAATTTTTCCAATGACGTTAAGTCCACTTTGTTCAGCAACAGGGTGAAGACGGAAGAGTTCCTCTTCTTTCTTTACTGCTACGACGGGAGCTTCGGTCTTTTCAACTACCTTTACTTCAACTTCCTTTTTTTCAACTTTCTTTGTTTCGCTTTTGGCAGCAGTCTGCGCGGCTTTTGCAGCCTCTTCTTGAGCTTTCGCTTTTGCTCTCTCTGCTCTAGCTTTTTGGGCTGCTTCTTCAGCTGCTTTTTTTGCTCTTTCAGCTTTTTCAGCTTCTGCCTTTATTCTTTTTTCAACTTCAGCTTCGGCTCTCTTTTTCGCTTCAGCTTCAGCTTCAGCTTTGGCCTTGGCTTCTGCTATAGCTGCTTTTGCTACAAGGTCTTTTTCCTCGTTCGGTGTTACAGAACTTTTTCCAGAATTGCTAAGGTCTATTTTGCCTATCGGCTTAAATTCTTGTTTAGTACTTTCCGTGGAGGTCGCTTTTTGTTCTTCCTTACGATGTTCTTTTGCAGAGACGCGATCTTGCATCATCTTTTCGGTTTTGAGACGAAGATCCTTATCCGTGCTAAATTCATGTACAAGTAAAGCATATTGCTCTTCACTAATTTTCGCATTGGGGTTTGTTTCTATTTCAAAACCTTTCTTTTGCAGGTAGTCGACAACCGTCTGAATACCTACATTCAAATCTCTTGTTACTTTATTTAATCTAATCGCCATCGGTTTGGTTTACTTTCTCTTAGTTTGTTAATTTTTTAGCAGACGAGTGGTTTAGTTTTCCTCAAATTCCGCTTTGAGGATGCGTAATACTTCATCCACAGTATCTTCCTCGAGGTCAGCCTTCTCTATCAACATTTCGCGTGGTGCACTAAGCACTGCTTTTGCGGTATCAATACCGATCGATTTGATCGCATCAATAACCCAAGTGTCGATTTCATCTTTAAATTCATCGAGGTAGATATCTTCTTCGTCTTTTTCACCTTCAGGTAACTCGCGATATACATCAATTGTATAATCGGTAAGCATAGAGGCTAATTTAATATTGAGTCCGTTTTTACCGATAGCCAAGGATACTTCATCGGGTTTTAGATGTACTTCTGCTCTGCGATTTTCTTCATCAAGTGTAATACTTGATACATGTGCCGGACTTAATGCGCGTTGTACGAATAAAGATGTATTTGCCGTGTAGTTAATTACATCAATGTTTTCGTTTCTCAATTCACGAACAATACCGTGAATTCGACTACCTTTTACGCCTACACAAGCACCTACAGGATCAATTCGTTCATCATAGCTTTCAACAGCTATTTTAGCACGCTCGCCAGGAATACGCGCCACTTTCTTGATTGTAATTAGTCCGTCATTGATTTCAGGAACTTCTTGTTCAAGTAGTTTCTCTAAAAACAGTGGGGCTGTGCGTGACAGGATAATCTTCGGGTTATTATTACGATTCTCCACTCGGTCGATAATGGCACGGACGGCTTCTCCTTTGCGATAAAAGTCGGTTGGGATTTGCTCTTGTTTGGGCAGAAGCAACTCATTGCCTTCATCATCAAGTAATAGAATCTCTTTTTTCCAAATTTGGTATACCTCTGCTGATACGATATTGCCTACCAAATCATTATATTTAGTATAAATAGAATCTTTTTCTAGCTCCATAATCTTAGCGGCAAGTGCTTGGCGAAGGTTTAGGATAGCACGACGGCCGAATTCAGCAAAATGAACTTCATCGGTCACTTCTTCACCCGCTTCGTAAGAAACGTCTATTTTTTGTGCCTCTGAAAGTGAGATTTGCATATTCGGGTTTGTAAGCTCTTCGTCTTGTACCACTGTACGGTTACGCCAAATCTCGAAATCACCTTTATCTGGATTTACAATAACGTCGTAATTCTCGTCGGTACCGAACATTTTACTGATCACGCTACGGAAGGACTCTTCCAGAACGCTTACCATTGTGGTGCGATCAATATTTTTTAGCTCCTTAAACTCTTTGAAAGTATCTATTAAACTTATGGTTTCCTCTTTCTTAGCCATGATTCCTTATTTAAAGCAGATTACGTATTTAGTATATTTTATTTCGTTGTATTCGAATGTGATGTCAACAAGTTTGGATTTGGGACGTTTAGCTCCTTCTTCTTTTACTTTTTGTATCGTAGAGAGAACGAAATGCTCCGAGTTGGCCTCTTTTAATGTACCTTGTAGCTTTTTCCCTTCTTTCGTTAATACTTCTACCTCATGTCCGAGATGAATTTCATATTGACGAAGAACTTTAAAAGGTTGCCCAATGCCGGCAGAACCGACTTCTAACTCGAAATCTTCTTGTTCTCTATCTAATTTCGACTCAATAAAGCGGCTTAGCTCTACACAGTCTTCAATCCAGACTCCCTGCGCATGGTCGATCTCTACAAGAATGCGGCTGTCGGGTGTAATTACAAGATCGGCTAAAAAGTAACTTTTTCCTTCTAGCCATTCCTCAACAATCTGGTTTACAGTGCTTTTTCCTATCATTTATCTTTTAATTAGATACAAAAAAAGGGCTTCCATCGCCCTCACTTATCATCTATCACGGTGCAAAAGTACAATATTTTTTTTGTTTCTGCAAAATAATTATTAGAAAAGTTTATAAGAAGCTCCTAAATAAGGTATATTTAACACTACTGTTCGAATCTAAGTGCTTCTGTTTTGTGAAAGTTTAACATACCACTTGTCGCTTTATAATCTATAAAATAGAGGGATCTTATGTGTGAAGTGAACAATTCAATGCATCAAATGGTAACTTTTGAGCTCCGATCTTAGGGCAAGTGCTTTTCCTTCCGTACATCGATTTAGTAATTCCCAAAAACCTTTACCATGGTTCATCTCAAGGGTATGGCAAAGCTCGTGAAGAATTACATATTCCCTTAAATGCAAGGGGATTCGCATGAGATGAAGATTTAAACTAATATGTTTTAAGGAAGAACAACTTCCCCAACGTGAGGAGGCGTTTCGAATAGCTATCTTTTGGAATGTAAAACCATGTTTATCTGCGAGCAAAGAAACGAGTTTAGGTAGCTCCTTTTTAGCTTCTGTACGGAGTTTCTCAATTTCAAGAGGTGACAGCGCAGGATGTTGTGCTGCTAAATTTTCTTGTTTCTTCTGCAACTCAATAAGTTCAGAACGCAATTGATTTATAACTTGCTTAAGCTCCGATTCTGGTTTTCGCATAGGAGGAATGGTGCATATCAGTTGCCCCTCTTTACAACGAAAAGTGAATTGTTTCACTCCTCGTCGCATATAAATTCGGATTGTTCCTAATTCAGAGTCTGTGTAACTACAGTATTCCACCAATTACAATTTATCGGCTATTGCAAAGTCGAGTTGCTTTTTTTCGAGGTTTGCGCGTGCAACTTGAATCGTGATAGAATCACCTAAGTTGTAAGAATTATGATGCTTACGTCCGATAAGTCGGTAATTTCTTTCATCGAAGTCGTAGTAATCATCGTCCAAATCACGCATTGGCACCATACCTTCGCATTTGTTCTCATTAAGTTCTACGTATAATCCCCATTCCGTGATGCCTGAGATTACGCCATCGTACACCTGTCCGAGATGCCCTGCCATGAATTCTACTTGCTTGTATTTGATGCTAGCGCGTTCAGCATTTGCTGCAAGTTGTTCCATTTCAGAAGAATGCTTGCAAAGTTCTTCGTATTTGTCTTGTGCTACACTACGTCCACCTTCCATATATCTTGTAAGTAGTCGATGTACCATTGTGTCGGGGTAGCGACGAATAGGTGAAGTAAAGTGTGTGTAGTAGTCGAAAGCTAATCCATAGTGTCCTATGTTATCAGTTGAATAATAAGCCTTTTGCATGGCACGGATTGAAACAGTCTCAACTAAATTTTGTTCTGGAGTTCCTCTCACCTCATCAAGCAATGCGTTGATTGATTTTGAAAGATCCTTGTTCGTACCGGTAGTGCGAAGTTTGTGACCGAAACGGGCAATAAACTCACTCAAGTTAGTCAGTTTCTCAGGATTTGGTTGCTCGTGTATGCGGTAAGGAAATACTTTAGCTTTTTGACCTTTCGGTACTTTACCAATAAATTCGGCTACCGTGCGATTTGCTAAAAGCATAAATTCCTCTACCAATTTGTTCGCATCTTTCGATTCTTTAAAGAAGACACTAATCGGTTTTCCTTGTTCATCAATTTCGAAGCGTACTTCTACGCGGTCGAAGTTAATAGCGCCATTAGCCATCCGAGCTTCGCGTAACAGCTTAGCCAATCGATCGAGTGTGAGTACTTCTTTCACATAATCACCTTTACCTGATTCAATGCGCTCTTGGGCTTCCTCGTAGGTAAAGCGTCGATTACTTCTAATTACCGTATGTGCAATATGGAAAT
>Ga0302170_10000830_pt1 | contig 12184 bp, 6 predicted proteins | sample I_Fen_N2_1_FD_193492 | JGI IMG/M metagenome (GOLD analysis project Ga0302170, IMG submission 193492) | Peat permafrost microbial communities from Stordalen Mire near Abisko, Sweden - I_Fen_N2_1 | ecosystem: Environmental > Terrestrial > Soil > Wetlands > Permafrost | place: Sweden: Abisko...
TTCATTAGTGGATTAATGGTCGGGCGTACTCCGGAATTCCTAGGAAAGAAGGTAGAGGCTCGTGAAATGAAAATCGCGACAATTGTGGTATTGCTTCATCCATTCGTCATCCTTACCGGCACTGCCTTAGCTAGTTATTTACTGGTACATCATCCAGAATACGTGGCAAGTGAAGGGGGATGGTTAAACAACAAGGGCTTCCACGGATTGAGTGAAATGCTCTACGAATTTACTTCCTCTGCTGCCAATAATGGTTCCGGATTCGAAGGACTAAAAGACAATACATTTTTCTGGAACTTCTCTTGTGGCATCGTATTAATATTGAGTCGATTTATTCCAATAATAGGTCAGGTGGCTATTGCCGGTTTACTGGCTGAAAAAAAGTTTATCCCGGAGAGTGCAGGTACTTTAAAAACCGATACCGTCACTTTTGGTTTAATGACCTTTGCGGTGATTTTCATTGTGGCAGCCTTATCATTCTTCCCAGTACATGCACTCAGTACGTTGGCTGAACATTTTAGTTTATAAATAGATACAATAGGATATGAAAAGAAATAGAGATAACTCCCTTTTTCAACAAGGGCAAATTAGAGAAAGCTTTAAACAATCATTTGTGAAGCTTAATCCGCAGAAAATGATTAAGAATCCAATTATGTTTACTGTAGAATTAGCAACGGTGATGATGCTTATTGTAACAATATATTCGATAATCAGTCACACTCAAGGATCTTTTATTTATAATCTACTGGTTTTTATTGTTCTGTTTGCGACCTTGATTTTTGCCAATTTCGCCGAAGCCATTGCTGAGGCTCGCGGTAAAGCTCAAGCGGATGCATTACGAAAAACGCGTGAAGAAACACCTGCACGGATAGTAAGAGGGAGCAAAATTGAAACCGTAAGTAGTTCTTTTTTGAAGAAAGGAGATATTTTCATTTGTGAGACTGGCGACATTATTCCTTCCGATGGAGAAATTGTAGAAGGATTAGCCTCTATTGATGAAAGTGCAATTACCGGAGAAAGTGCACCTGTCATCCGTGAAGCGGGAGGCGATAAAAGCTCTGTAACCGGTGGAACAAAAGTACTCTCCGATGAGATTAAAGTGATGGTAACAACCCAACCCGGCGAAAGTTTCCTCGATAAGATGATTGCTCTTGTAGAAGGTGCCTCACGTAAAAAGACACCTAATGAGATTGCTTTAACTATCCTTCTGGCAGGTTTTACCTTGGTTTTTGTCATCGTTTGCATTACACTCAAACCTTTCGCCGATTATAGTCATGCTACAATTACCATCGCATCGTTAATTTCTCTCTTTGTTTGTTTAATCCCTACTACCATTGGCGGTTTACTCTCTGCTATCGGTATTGCCGGAATGGATAGAGCTTTGCGTGCAAATGTAATTACGAAATCGGGTAAGGCGGTAGAAACTGCAGGCGACGTTGATACCTTATTACTTGATAAAACAGGTACCATTACAATCGGTAATCGTAAAGCAACGAAACTATGGCCTAATGCAGAAGTCTTTGCTGATTTCAAAGAATTCAGCCACTGTTGCTTCCTATCTTCTATTGCCGACGAAACACCAGAAGGAAAGTCTATTGTAGAATTGACAAAAGAATTCAAGAATGAATCTCAGTTCAATTTCCCTAAAGGCGCTCAGATGGTTAAGTTTAGTGCGGAAACAAAATGTTCCGGAATTAACTTGGAGGATGGCACACAAATCCGAAAAGGGGCTTTCGAAACCATTCGAAAAATGGCAGGAGAAGCCGGAAATACTTTTCCTCAAGAAATTGAAGAATTAATTAAGCAGATCAGTAGCAATGGCGGTACACCTCTTGTAGTAAGTATGAACAAGCAAGTGGCCGGTGTGATTGAGTTACAAGATATTATCAAACCGGGGATACAAGAGCGCTTTGAGCGTTTACGTAAAATGGGTGTCAAAACCGTAATGGTTACCGGCGATAATCCTCTTACGGCTAAATACATCGCAGAAAAGGCGGGTGTAGACGATTTTATCGCAGAAGCAAAGCCGGAAGATAAAATGGAATACATCAAGAAGGAACAAGATGCCGGAAAATTGGTGGCAATGATGGGAGACGGAACAAACGATGCTCCTGCCCTAGCACAAGCCAATGTAGGAGTTGCCATGAATAGTGGAACACAAGCTGCTAAAGAAGCCGGAAATATGGTTGATCTTGATAACGATCCTACCAAATTAATTGAGATAGTAGAAATCGGCAAGCAACTTCTTATGACTCGAGGTACACTTACCACTTTCTCTATTGCAAATGATGTGGCTAAATATTTTGCCATTGTCCCTGCACTCTTCATGGTTGCGATTCCTGAATTGAAGGCACTCAACATTATGAACCTCCATTCTCCGGAAAGTGCCATATTATCGGCAGTCATTTTCAATGCCTTAATCATTCCGGCACTCATTCCACTGGCTTTAAAAGGGGTACAATATAAACCCATTGGAGCTTCTGCTTTACTACGGCGCAATCTACTGATATACGGCTTAGGTGGAGTCATTGTTCCTTTTATAGGCATTAAATTAATCGACTTATTTATTGGATTGTTTTTCTAATTAAACAGAACTAAAATGAAAACTTTATTAAAATCACTAAAGATAACCCTTGCTTTCTGCCTTTTACTTGCAGTAGTTTATGTCTTTGTGCTTTGGGCATTTGCACAAATCGTGACTCCTAACAAGGGGAATGCTGAAGTTCTTAAACTTAATGGGAAAATAGTTGGTGCAGCAAACATTGGGCAGCCTTTCACTCAAGATATTTATTTCTGGGGACGACCCTCTTGTGCAGGAAATGGCTATGATGCTGCCAACTCATCGGGTAGTAACAAAGCTCCTACCAATCCGGAATATTTAAAAGAGGTGGAAAAACGTATTGACAATTTCCTAATACATCACCCTTATTTAAAACGAAAAGACGTTCCTGCCGAGATGGTTACTGCAAGTGGCTCCGGACTTGACCCTGACATTACACCTGCTTGCGCATACGTACAAGCTCAGCGCATTGCTAAAGCTAGAAATACGAGCGAAGAGTACATAAAAAAATTGATTGATGCTAATATAGAAGGACCATTCCTTGGACTCTTTGGCACAAAAAAGATTAATGTGCTAAAATTAAATATAGCACTCGACAAAAAATAATGTATCTAAACTTGTAATGCTAAATGGAATACTAAATTCAAAAACTTTTTCTATCTTTGTGCAGACCACATAGATTCTGAGTATAAAAGCATTTGAATTTATGATACCAGCATCTAAAATAAGAATCTATGAATAAAGAACATACTGTACAGCACTTTCTTGATATTATTCGGAAATCACGCCGAGGGAAGCTTAAGGTATATATTGGTATGATAGCTGGAGTCGGGAAATCGTATCGAATGCTTCAAGAAGCACACGAGCTCCTTGATAACGGAGTTGATGTGCAAATTGGTTATATTGAAACACACGAACGGGCTGCGACAGAAGCTTTATTAGACGGTTTACCTCTCATCCCTAGAAAAAAAATATTCTATAAAGGAAAAGAACTAGAAGAAATGGATGTAGATGCCATTATCCGTCTTCATCCTGACATTGTTATTGTAGACGAACTCGCACATACCAATGTAGAAGGTAGCGTCAACGAAAAGCGATGGCAAGATGTGACACGTTTACTGGAAGAGGGTATTAATGTAATTTCGGCAGTAAATATTCAACATATAGATAGCCTGAATGAAGAGGTAAAAGCGATTACCGGGATCGCTGTGCAAGAGTTGATTCCTGATCGTGTTTTGCAAGAAGCGGATGAAGTGGTCAATATCGATTTAACTGCAGAAGAGCTCATTAATCGCCTCATCGCTGGCAAAATTTATCATACGGATAAAGTACAATCCGCTCTAAATAACTTTTTCAAGACGGATAACATCCTGCAATTGCGTGAATTGGCTTTAAAAGAAGTGGCGCTCCGCGTAGAAAAGAAGATCGAGAATGAAGTGCAAAGCACTTATCAAGGCGTTAGACACGAACGATTTATGGCCTGCATTAGCTCGAACGAGAAAACGCCACGCCGAATTATTCGAAAAGCAGCACGATTGGCCACACACTACAATGCTTTGTTTGTGGTTCTTTATGTACAGACCCCGGATGAGTCGATCGAAAAAATTAGTTTAGCGAACCAAAGGCACTTATTAAATCATTTTAAACTCGCCACAGAGTTAGGAGGTGAAGTTGTACAGGTACAATCTAAATCTATTTTATCCAGCATCGTCGAAACTTGCAAAAAAAGACAAATCACGACCCTTTGCCTCGGCACTCCTGCATATCGGATGCCTATGGCCTTTTTCTCAATTCTGAAATATCGGAATTTTCTTAGAGATCTTTCTATGGTAAATGTCGATTTAATAATTGTTCCTTAAACGAGATAAATATGAACATGAATATAAGAACAAAATTAATTGTAGGAATAGGACTTTTAGCAAGTATGATCGTGCTTTTAGTCGTTTTGTCTATTGTGAATCTACAAATTCTTACCGCCACAGAACCGGATAGCCCCGTTGCCATGCCCAGTCTGCATCGAGCACTTATTTGGATATCTACTATTGGCGCATTCTGCATCATTACTGGTTTTTCTTTTCTAATCTGGCTGCTCCGTTCTATTAGTAAACCTATCAATGAGTTAACAAAAGGCATTACAGAGATAGCCAATCATAATTATGAAAAAAGATTAGAATTGAACGGCTCTCAAGAATTTCAAGAAGTTGCAAACTGCTTTAACCGGATGGCCAAGAGCTTAATGGAATATAATGCAAGCGCATTAGCAGATATCATCTCTGGTAAAAAATTCATTGAAGCGATTGTTAATAGTATAAATGATCCTATCATCGGATTAAATATGAAACATGAAATTCTCTTCATAAACAATCAGGCTTTGAATATCTTGAATATGAAAAGAGCAGATGTGATACGCAAATCAGCTGAAGAGCTTGCGCTGAAAAATGATTTGCTTCGACGGCTTATTCGAGAGCTTATTACTCCTCGCGAAACAAGAGAACCTCTTAAAATATATGCCGACAACAAAGAAAGTTATTTCCAAGCATCTTATATTCCAATTCAAAAGAATGAAGATAGTGAAGAGCCACTCATGATACTCGGTAATCTCATTATGCTTAAAAATATTACTGAATTCAAAGAGCTTGATTCTGCAAAGACAACTTTTATCTCTACGATCTCTCATGAATTAAAAACGCCAATATCTGCGATCTTAATGAGTTTGCAACTGCTCGAAGACAAACGTGTTGGATCCTTAAACAACGAGCAAGAAGAACTATCGAAAAGCATTAAAGAGAACAGTCAACGGTTATTAAATATTGCAAGTGAGTTACTAAATCTAACTCAAGTAGAAGCCGGCAAGCTACAAATGATGCCTAAAATAACTAAACCAATAGAGTTGATCGAATATGCAATTAAAGCAAACAAAGTTCAAGCGGATCGATTTAATATTCAAATAGACGTAGAATATCCACAAGAAAAGATAAGCAAACTCTTTGTAGATAGCGAAAAAATCGCTTGGGTATTAACGAATTTACTGAGCAACGCGATTCGCTATTCAAAAGAAAATGGACGAGTTATTATCGGAGCTAAACAACAAGAGAATGTGGTAGAACTATATGTAAGAGATTTCGGGAAAGGAATAGATCCGCGTTATCACAAAAGTATATTCGATCGCTATTTCCGCGTACCCGGTACAAAGGTTCAAGGCAGCGGGTTAGGTTTATCCATCTCTAAAGATTTTATTGAAGCACACAATGGCACGCTAAGCGTTGAAAGTGAAGTGGGAATTGGCAGTTGCTTCATTATTCGATTTAATGTGTAACCTTAATAATATTAAGACAGTATGTACAGCAAGAAACTTTATATAAAAAACATGGTATGCAATCGTTGCATCACTGTTGTAAAGGCAGAACTGAATAAACTGGGTATTAAAGCCGACTCTATAAAACTTGGAGAAATAGATCTTCACCAAGAACTAGAGGAAGAACAAAAACAGAAATTGGAGGAGTTGCTGGAATTACAAGGTTTTTCGCTAATAGATGATAAAAGAGGACGACTAATTGAGCAGGTAAAGAATCTAATTATAGAGCTGGTGCATCATAAGAACAGTGGACTTAAAGTGAATCTATCCAATTATATCAGTCGTACAATCAACCATGATTACAATTATATAAGTAACTTGTTTTCAGAAGTGGAGGGAACCACAATCGAGAAATATTTTATTGCTCAAAAAATAGAAAAGGTTAAAGAGCTGTTAGTTTATGATGAACTTTCTCTGAGCGAGATTGCTTTTCTTCTAAATTATTCCAGCGTGGCACATCTAAGTGCTCAATTTAAGAAAGTAACCGGCTTTACACCTAGCTATTATAAGCAAATCAAAGAGAATAAGCGAAAACCTTTAGACGAAGTGTAAATCTCATAAACTAATCAAGGAATAATGTAACATACCGAAAGCCATTAGGTTCTATCTTTGCACTCAAGAAAGATTTAAAAATAGAACCAATGAAAGAAAAGAATATAGCTAGGAAAAGATTCCCTGTTTTAAAGCTAAATTGTGCTTCATGTGCAAAAAGAGCTGAAGGTATCTTGAGCAATCAGCCCGGAGTACTTAGTGCGTCGGTTAATTTCGCAACTGCTGAAGTTGCAGTAGAATATTATTCTGAGAAAACAACTCCGCTAATAATGCGTGAGGCGATTCGGAAAGGTGGCTATGATTTACTTATCGAAGAAGATACTGATAAGTCGGATGCATTAGAACAAATGCAATGGCAACAATCCGACACGCTAAAAAGACGTACTCTTTGGGCAATCGCTTTATCTTTGCCTATCGTAGTTATTGGAATATTCTTTATGGATATGCCTTATGCAAATGAGGTAATGTGCATCCTTTCAACCCCTGTGGTCTTTGTACTTGGACGTGATTTCTTTAAGAATGCTTTTACCCAAGCAAAGCATCGTTCAGCCAACATGGATACCCTTGTAGCACTAAGTACTGGGATTGCCTATCTATTCAGCCTTTCTAATACAATATATCCACAATTCTGGATTGAGAAAGGAGTACATCCTCATGTCTATTTTGAGGCAGCCAGTGTAGTCATCACTTTTATTTTATTGGGACGTCTGCTAGAGCAAAGAGCGAAAAGAAGCACTTCATTTGCACTTAAGAAGCTGATTGGATTACAACCTAAAACGGTTATTGTCGTAGATAAAGACGGACAATACCTACAAAAGCCTATTGCTGAAGTACAGATTGGAGATAGCATACTCGTAAAGCCCGGAGAGAAGATAGCAGTAGACGGTGTGGTTACCGAAGGGAACTCATATGTAGATGAGAGCATGCTCAGTGGAGAACCTATTCCTATCGAGAAACAAATTAACGATTCTGTCTTCGGAGGTACAATCAATCAAAAAGGGAGCTTCCGCTTTGAAGCCCAGAAGGTGGGCTCAGAAACCATACTGGCACAGATCATCCAGATGGTACAGGATGCACAAGGTAGCAAAGCTCCGGTGCAAAAGCTAGTAGATAAGATTGCAGGGATTTTCGTACCGATAGTGATGAGTATTGCACTACTTTCTTTCGTACTATGGTTTACCCTTGATGGGAATAACGGATTTGCTCACGGACTGTTAGCTCTAGTTACCGTGTTGGTTATTGCTTGCCCTTGCGCTTTAGGTCTGGCAACACCGACTGCTATCATGGTGGGCATCGGAAAAGGTGCCGGAAAAGGGATCTTGATAAAAGATGCAGAAAGCCTTGAAATAGCAAAGAAAGTCAATACAATAGTACTGGATAAAACCGGAACAATCACCGAAGGACGACCAATAGTGACTGATATCTTCTGGCTAAACAAGGATGACAGTAAAAAGAATATTTTATTGAGTTTGGAGAAACAATCGGAGCACCCTTTGGCCGAAGCCGTTATTAATTACTTTGAGAACATAGAACCAGAGAAGATAAGTGACTTTGAGAGCATCACCGGAAAAGGAGTCACAGGTTCTCTTCAGGGGCAGAAATTCTATGCAGGCAATGAACGTCTACTCCTAGAAAACAAAATTACGATTAACTCACAACTTTCTGCAGAAGCTTCACGACTAAGTGAAGAATCCAAAAGTATCGTCTGGTTTGCAGATGATCATGCAGCAATTGCTGTCATCGCTATTGCAGATCGAATAAAAGCAAATTCCAAGAAAGCGATTCAGCAATTACAGTCGACCGGCTTTGAGGTTTACATGTTAACCGGAGATGCTGAAAGCACTGCAAAAAACATAGCAAAAGAAATTGGAATAAGGCACTATAAGGCAGAAACATTGCCTCAGCAAAAAGCTGAATTCATTAAGCAATTACAAGCTGAAGGGAAAGTGGTAGCAATGGTTGGAGATGGAATAAACGACAGTGCAGCTCTCGCTTTAGCCGACCTAAGCATTGCCATGGGGAAAGGTAGCGACATTGCAATGGGGGTAGCTAAAATAACTATTATCTCATCCGACCTAATGAAAATTGCAGAAGCTATCAAGCTCTCTAAGCAGACCGTCACTACTATTCGCCAAAACTTGTTTTGGGCTTTTGTGTACAACCTTATCGGCCTTCCCATTGCGGCAGGTATACTATATCCTATCAACGGTTTCCTTCTGAATCCGATGATTGCAGGAGGGGCAATGGCTTTAAGTAGCGTTAGTGTAGTACTGAATAGCCTAAGACTAAAGTGGAAAAAATAGCACCCTACTAATCCAATAATAGAGAACATTATGCTAAAAAGAATTATCAAATATTTTCTTGAAAACAGACTTGTCACACTTATCGTGCTGATAGGAATCATTGTGGGAGGATTAGCTACTGCACCGTTTAACTGGCATGGAGGTTTGCTCCCACGTGATCCTGTAGCTGTAGATGCAATTCCTGATGTGGGTGATAATCAGCAGATCGTAGCAACCGAATGGATGGGAAGATCGCCAAAAGATATTCAAGATCAGATTACTTATCCACTAACCACCTCCCTATTAGGCATTCCGGGAGTTAAAACGATACGCAGTACTTCAATGTTCGGGATGTCTTTTATCTATATCATCTTCAACGACAACATCGAATACTACTGGAGCCGTTCTCGAATTCTTGAAAAGCTAAGCTCATTACCCTCCGGCACACTTCCCGAAGGGGTTCAGCCCTCTTTAGGTCCCGATGCTACTGCACTTGGACAAATCTTTTGGTACACACTAGAAGGCAGAGACCCTAAAACAGGAAAACCTACCGGTGGCTGGGATCCTCAAGAACTACGAACCATTCAAGACTATTACGTAAAATATGCACTCTCCAGCGCCGAAGGAGTTTCGGAAGTAGCCAGTGCAGGAGGTTATGTGAAAGAGTTTCAAGTCGATCTGAATCCGGAAGCGATGCGCTCTTTTGGAGTATCGGTGATGGACGTAATGGAAGCAGTTAAGAAAAGTAACCTTGATATCGGAGCTGAGACTATCGAAATAAATAAAGTCGAATACCTGATCCGTGGGTTAGGTTATATTAAAAGCTTATCGGATCTGGAGAATGCCGCAATAACTTCCCGAAATAATACCCCCGTTAGGATAAAGGATGTAGCAACCGTAAATTATGGCCCGGGCACTCGTCGCGGAGGCTTGGATAAAGAAGGAATGGAAGCCGTAGGCGCAGTAGTGGTAGCTAGATACGGTTCAAACCCCATGGAGGTTATTAATAATGTAAAAGCAAAAATAAAAGAGACCGAAGCAGGAATGCCTCAAAAAGTGCTTCCCGACGGAAGAGTTTCAAAAGTAACGGTTGTTCCATTCTACGATCGTACTCAACTTATTAAAGAAACAATTGGCACACTCGAAAGTGCTTTAACGCACGAAGTTTTAATTTGCATCATTGTCGTAATTGTATTGATGGTGAATTTGCGAGCCTCGATCGTGATTGCAGGAATGCTACCCTTAGCTGTATTAAGTACATTTATTATTATGCGCTATACAGGAGTTGAAGCCAACATTGTTGCGCTATCGGGTATTGCAATCGCCATTGGTGTAATGGTCGACGTGGGAGTTGTCTTTATGGAGAATGTTATCCGGCATCTCAATTTCCCGGAAAACAGAGGAAAAACACAAGGGCAATACCTTGTTGCATTGATTTACGATTCGGTTACAGAAGTTTCCGGAGCAATTAGTACTGCAATGCTTACTACTATTATAAGCTTTATCCCAGTGTTTGCCATGCAGGCTCAGGAAGGTAAGATGTTCCATCCTTTAGCTTATACCAAAACATTTGCTTTAGCTTCAGCATTTGTACTTGGACTAGTATTGCTGCCCACCTTAGCTTATTGGATATTCTCACTAAAGATGCCCAGAAAGGGCCTTCGCAAAGCGGCTAACCTCTTGCTAATTGCAGCAGGTATCGTTTTATTCAGTTTGAGTGGAATAATACCTGCACTAGCACTAATCGCCATCGGAATAAATAATTTGTGCGCCCATAAATGGAAGGCCGATAAAAAGCAGTATCCCAATTATATCAATATAGCAATCACATTGCTAACTACTGTTTATTTGCTATCGTCTGAATGGTTACCCTTAGGACCTCAAAACGGGATCCTGATCAATATGTTATTCGTAGCAGGTATCGTAACAGTTATATTAGCCCTATTATGGTCGTTGGTTATTTATTACGAGCGGATTCTCCGCTGGTGCTTAGCCAATCGACTAAAGTTCATTGCGATTCCTATTTTCACCGTATTATTTGGCCTCGTAATATGGATGGGCTTCGATCAAGCGTTTGGCTTTGTGGCTAAAGGGTTTGAGACAATCGGCTGGAACTCTTTTAGAAAAACAACTTTTTGGAGTGCAACGAGTGCTAAGTTCCCGGGTATAGGTAAAGAATTTATGCCCACTCTGGATGAAGGATCATACCTATTAATGCCTACTAGTATGCCACATTCAGGAGTTGAACAGAATCTTGAAAATATTGAGAAACTAGATCGACGCTTAAAGCACATTCCTGAAGTAGAATTGGCAGTAGGTAAATGGGGGCGCGTGAATTCGGCTCTTGACCCGGCACCGATTCAAATGTATGAAAATACAATCAACTATCGTCCGGAGTATATGCTCGATGAAGACGGTCTGCGAGAGCGTTTTAAAGTGGATGGGGATAATCGATTCTTACTCCTTGGAGGCAAAACCTATGATCCGAAGAAGGAATTCCGTGTAATTCCAAGAGACAGTCTGATCGCTTATAAATATGGAGAATATTATCGTCAGTGGCGTCCTCAGATAAAAAACAAGAACGATATCTGGAATGAAATTGTGAAGGTAACACATCTTCCCGGACTGACCTCTGCGCCAAAACTTCAACCGATAGCAACCCGTATGGTGATGCTTTCTACGGGCATGAGAGCACCTATGGGGCTTAAGATCTCTGGCCCTGATCTGGAGTCAATAGAGAAAGCCGGAAAGACGATGGAAAAAGCTTTAAAAGAGATTCCTTCCATATTGCCAGCCTCTGTATTCTATGACAGAGCCGTAGGTGCTCCTTATCTAGAAATAAAGCTGAATAGAGAAAGCATGGCACGTTATGGGGTAAAAGTCTCCGACTTACAAGAAATTATTGGCGCTGCGGTGGGTGGAATGAAGCTTTCGACCTCTGTAGAAGGTCGTGAACGCTTCCCTATCCGATTACGATATGCAAGAGAACTACGAGATAGTCCCGAATCCCTAGGGCAGATATTGATCCCCACTTCTAATGGAGCGCAAGTGCCTCTCAACGAATTGGCAGATATTAATTATGCCAAAGGAGCACAAATGATACAGAGCGAGAACACATTCCTAGTCGGTTATGTGATCTTCGATAAGTTGTCAGGCAAGGCGGAAGTAGATGTGGTGAATGAAGCTCAGAAAGTGTTGGACCATAAAATAAAAGAAGGCAAGATGGTACTCCCTAAAGGAGTAACCTATCAATTTGCCGGAAACTATGAGCAGCAAGTCAGAGCTACTAGTAGATTACTTATCGTAATACCAATTAGTTTAATTTTGATACTGCTGATTCTCTATTTCCGATTTAAGTCGATCACTGCATCACTGATTCACTTCTCGGGTGTATTTGTCGCTTTTGCCGGAGGGTTCATACTTATTTGGCTATAT
>Ga0302170_10000831_pt1 | contig 12180 bp, 5 predicted proteins | sample I_Fen_N2_1_FD_193492 | JGI IMG/M metagenome (GOLD analysis project Ga0302170, IMG submission 193492) | Peat permafrost microbial communities from Stordalen Mire near Abisko, Sweden - I_Fen_N2_1 | ecosystem: Environmental > Terrestrial > Soil > Wetlands > Permafrost | place: Sweden: Abisko...
CCTTATCTTTGCATCGTGATTTTTTCATAGTATTAGATTTAAGGTTAACAAAGATTGGTAGTAAGGCGTTACTACCTTTCGCGTTTTATAGAGGGTACATCATCAAGCACACCATATACGAAGAGTTCCGAACGAAATGTTCCGGAGCTCTTTTTTTGTACCAACCAATTCTTTTTTTCGTACTTTTGAGCTAGATAAAATAAACATGAAATGAGAAATAAAAATATCCAAACCGAAATTGACGCCTGTTACCTGTATCGCAAACTAGCCGAAAACGAACCCGACGAAGCCGTGGCCAATGTTTTTCGTCAGATGAGCGAAATAGAACAGGGGCACGCCGAAGCTTTTGCTCGCAAAGTAAACATTCCTACTGGCAACCTAATCCAGCCATCGTGGCGAGCCAAAACAATGAACCTGATAGGTAAACTTTTTGGATACGATTATGTGCTCGGCGCTATGATGGACACAGAAAAGAGTCTTTCGAACGCCATAATCAAAACCAAAGAAAAAAATAAGCTAGAAGTTACCGGATCAGAAACCAACCATGTACAAATATTATGGTCGATCCTCGACAACGATAAAAATATTAGCGGAACACAACATGCCAAATTCGAAAGCCGGCATCGTTCGGTAGGCGGAAATGCTATTCGGGCTGCTGTGTTGGGAGGAAATGACGGACTTGTTTCCAACTTTAGTTTAGTTATGGGTATTGCCGGAGCCACGGGCGGAGGAAAAGGAGTTTTACTGGCGGGTATTGCCGGATTATTAGCCGGAGCATTATCCATGGCTTTGGGAGAATGGATTTCAGTAAAGAGTTCACAGGAGCTGTACGAAAACCAGATGGCTATAGAAATGGACGAGCTGGAAACAAATCCCGAAGGAGAACAACAGGAACTCACCTTAATTTACATGGCCAAAGGCATTCCCGAACCTCAAGCCAATGTAATGGCAGCAGACATTATGAAAGACAAAACACACGCTCATGCCGTTTTGGTAAAAGAAGAACTTGGCATCAATCCTGAAGAATTAAAAGGATCGGCCATAGAAGCAGCTTTGTATTCATTCTTCCTATTTACCATCGGAGCCATCATCCCCGTTTCACCTTTTTTCTTTACAACCGGACTGCACGCCATCGTTTTGAGCGTTATCCTGAGTGCCGCCGGATTGTTCTTAATAGGAGGAGCCATTACATTATTTACAGGAAAGAATCTTTGGTATTCGGGCTGCCGTCAGGTAGTTTTTGGTTTAATTGCTGCCGCTATAACCTTTGGAATCGGAGAATTGATAGGTGTTTCGGTTTCGTAAAACACCATTTCGGATAAAAATAAAATAGGCTATTTCATAATGAAATAGCCTATTTTATTTAGTTGCGGAGGCCCGACTCGAACGAACGACCTTTGGGTTATGAGCCCAACGAGCTACCACTGCTCCACTCCGCGATATTTTGTAGGTGCAAAAGTAGTGCTTTATTTCGAACTAGCAAATAATTATTAGCAAAACATTTGTCTATTTGTAAACAATAGAACTTATAAATTTGATTTAAAGACTATTTAATACCCATTATTTTTTCAAAAACACTCAAAAGGACGAGCAAAAAGTCGAAAAAAAGGATTCAACCAAACGAATCTCAATAGAAATGTCACCTTTTTTTGATGTTTTTAGTTGGAATAGGACTTCTGATGGTCCTTTTTTTATGTTTCTAATAAAAAAAATGCTATATTTGCAGCTCTTTAAAAGAATAGAAATAACTAATGTCTTATTTTAAATAATTTTTCCATGCAAAACAAAGGACTTATCAGACTTTTTGCACTTTCATTAACCTTAGTCTGTCTATTTTACTTATCATTTAGTGTTGTTACCAACATGTACAACAAAAAGGCTAAGGAATATGCAGGTGGGAACCAATTGAAAGAGTATAATTACTTAGACTCTATAGGGAGTGAAAAAGTATGGTTGGGATACACACTGAAAGAATGTCGTGATAAAGAAATCAACCTTGGTCTCGACTTAAAAGGAGGAATGAATGTAACCCTCGAAGTATCAGTTTCTGATATCATTCGTTCTTTGTCTGATTTCAATTCTAATGCTAATTTCAATCAGGCTTTGGCCAATGCCTCTGAACTTGAAAAAACAAACAGTCAGAAATCATACATTGACCTGTTTGTTGAATCTTACACAAAATTAGATCCGAATGCAAGGTTAGCATCAATCTTCAGCACTTTCGAATTGAAAGATAAGATCTCACTAACAACTTCGAATGCCGATGTCGTAAAAGTATTAAAAGCAGAAGTAGATGGTGCCATTGCCAATTCATTCAATGTATTGCGTCAACGTATCGACCGTTTTGGAGTTGTTCAGCCAAACATTCAGAAATTAGGCAACGGACGTATTCTGGTTGAACTTCCAGGTATTAAAGAACCGGCACGTGTTCGTAAATTACTTCAGGGATCTGCCAATCTGGAATTCTGGGAAACTTATGACTTAAACGAAATTGTAAACAACATTTCGGATGCTAATAAAGTACTGGCTACTCTACAAGCTGGCGGAGGAAAAACGGTGGCTGCTAAAGATTCCACAGCGGCAAAAGGGACAGCACCAGATAAAGCTACCGCAAAGAAAGCATCGTCTCTAAGCAGTGTTGACAGCCTGAAAGCTGCACTACAAAAGAAAGCAAACACCGCAGCTGTTACAGACTCAACCAAAGTGACGGAAAAGAGCAGAAAAGAAAATCCATTATTTGCGATCCTTCAACTTAACGCTCAAGGCGGACAAGTTGGCCGTGGTCCGGTAGTAGGATATGCTCACAGTAAGGATACAGCCCAAATAAACGATTACTTTAAAACCAAACAAGTTAAAGAAACTTTACCTCGCGACTTAGGTCTGAGATGGGGAGTAAAAGCAATTGATAAAAAAGGAGAGATTTTTCAATTGTACGCTATTAAAGTAACAAATCGTGATGGGCATGCTCCACTGGGCGGTGATGTAATTACCGATGCACGTGCTGATTTTGCTCAGACCTCGGCTTATGCCAACGTTAGTATGAGCATGAATCAGGAAGGTTCAAAAACATGGGCCCGCATGACCAAAGATAATATAGGGAAATCTATTGCTATTGCCTTAGACGGTTATATTTATTCAGCTCCAACCGTGAACGGAGAAATCACCGGTGGTAGCTCTCAAATTACCGGAAACTTCACGGTAGAAGAAGCCAAGGATTTGGCCAACACATTGAAATCAGGTAAAATGCCTGCTCCCGCTCGTATTGTGCAAGAAAACATCGTTGGTCCATCGCTGGGTAAAGAAGCTATCAATAATGGGTTAATCTCATTTATCATTGCCTTTATATTAGTATTGCTTTACATGATCCTGTATTATGGAGTAGTACCGGGTCTGATTGCCGACTTGGCACTGCTTGCTAACATGTTCTTCCTTTTTGGTATTTTAGCATCCTTCGGTGCGGTATTAACCCTTCCCGGTATTGCGGGGATTGTGCTCACGCTGGGTATGGCTGTTGATGCAAACGTACTGATGTATGAGCGTATCCGAGAGGAAATGAACAAAGGAAAAACAATGAAAAAAGCGATTGATGATGGTATTGGGCATGCACTTTCGGCGATCATTGACTCCAATGTTACTTCAGTCATAACAGCTATTATTTTAATTTATTTCGGAACAGGACCAATTAAAGGTTTTGCGGTAACTGAAATTATCGGGGTAGCCACTTCATTCTTTACCTCTGTATTCTTAACCCGTTACATGCTGTATTTATACGCAAACCACGAAAGCGCGAAAGAGATTTCATTTATTACCGGTGTAACTAAAAACTGGTTTAAAGACACAAAAGTTGATTTCATGGGAATTCGTAAATGGTTGTATGGTCTATCTGCTGCTATGATAGTAATCAGCTGTATATCTTTCGCCACTCGTGGATTTAGTTTGGGTGTTGACTTCTCTGGAGGTAGAAATTACGTTGTAAGCTTTGATCAGCCTGTAAGTACCGAAAAAGTACGCTCACTGCTTGCCAATGCCTTTGAAGGAGATATGCCTCAAGTAATTACTATTGGTTCAGACAATCAGGTTCGAATTGCCACAAAATATAAGATAGACAACAATGCTTCAACTATTGATAACGAAATTGAAGGAAAACTGTATGACAATTTAAAACCATTACTTAAAGGTTCGGTCACAAAGGCTCAATTCATTAAGGAAAATATAAAAAGCTCTCAGAAAGTAGGACCAACTGTAGCGGATGACATTAAGCGATCTGCCGTATGGGCCGTAATTTTTGCTATTTTCGGAATTGGATTATATATCTTTATCCGATTCAGAGAATGGGGTTATGCGTTGGGAGCTATCGTTTCGTTAGCGCACGATGCGATCATCACACTTGGACTGTTCTCCTTGTTATATGGTTTCCTTCCATTCTCTATGGAAATTGACCAGGCATTTATAGCGGCTATATTAACGGTAATCGGTTATTCAGTTCACGACACAGTAATCAACTATGACCGTATTCGTGAGAATGTACTCCTGTTCCCTAAACGAGACAGAATATCATTGATCAACTTATCCGTAAACGAAATGTTGGGACGAACATTTAGTACAACCATGACTGTAATTCTGACTTTGACTGCCATGTTTATTTTCGGTGGTGAAACAATCAGAGGATTTATATTTGCCATGTTGTTTGGTATATTTATCGGAACTTATTCTTCTGTATTTATTGCTTCGCCAATTACAGTGGAAATGGAAAAACTGATTGGTCTGTCCAGAGCTAAAAAAGCACGGAAGCAACTTGCTCATGATGAAATCAAAAAATAATTCATAGAAATACGTTTTATAAAAGCCGGAGAAGCCTTACTGAATTATCAGTAAGGCTTCTTTTTTAATATCATACGATCCTAAAAGCCTTAATTAGTATCACTTATATCAGGTATCAGAATTGTTCCCCTGCACCCGAGAAAGTGAAAACAGCCAAACAATTAATTGTTTTTATCTCGTACTGCTCCGACAATGCGTTTAACCGAAACATCAGATAAGCGTAAAATTATTTTGTCATGTCCCAGAACTTTACGTTATTTGCATACAGAAAGACCCTATATGCACATCGGAATCACCATCATGGACATTTCATCAAAGAAACAATTACTTCTTGCTCTTATTTTTATTTCTATTTCTACTATTGGACAAGAATTTACACCCATTGTCACCCAATTCAACAAAAAAGATTATAATGCCTCCAACCAAAACTGGGCTGTGGCTCAGGCAAGGGACGGTATTATGTATTTTGGAAATAATCAAGGTGTATTGGAGTTCGACGGTTCATTATGGCAAATTCATCCGGTACCGGGTAACCAAATTGTGCGTTCCATACTAATAACCAAAGATAACCGGATTTATGTTGGCTCATTCGAGCAATTCGGTTACTTTGAAAAAAATAATAGAGGACAGCTTATTTATCATTCTCTTTCGGCCAAATTGAAAACGTACAAGATGCAAAACGACGAGATCTGGAGCATCCTCGATTTTAATGGGACCCTTATTTTTCAATCATTCACTTCTTACTTTACCTACCGCAACGGAGAAGTAAAAGGTTATCATTGCCCGTTTTCTTTCTTGTTTTTCAATATAAGCAATCATCAAATCTATACGCATACCGAGTTATACGGGTTTAGTCTTTTCAACCTAAATAAAAACAGTTTTATGCCCGTAGCTAAGGGTATATTAAAGAGCCCGGTTATCGCTACATTGACTTTGGATAAATCCCGTTCTTTGCTTGTCACCAATTCCGACGGCCTGTATATTTTTGATGGAACAACCATCACACGCTTTGTTACAAATGTGGATGATGAATTAAAAAAAGCGGAAATAAATCGGGCACTCATTGCATCCGATGGAACCATTGTGCTTGGTACCATCCTCAACGGTGTGACAGCCATCAATAGACAAGGTGAAAAGCTGTGGACGCTCAACACATCGAATGTACTACAAAACAACACCGTACTAGGCATGCATTGCGATAAGGACAATAACCTTTGGCTGGCACTGGACAAAGGAATAGCATGCCTCCAGCTAAATTCATCCATCCGTTATATCCATTCGTTCAATCCGTCCATAGGAGCCATTTATTCACTCAGTTACGACGAGCCCAATTTATACATTGCCACCAATCAGGGACTGTACAAAGCCCAACTGAGTGCCAACAAAAAGGACATACAGAACCTGCAACTCGAATCGAAGATAAAAGGTCAGGTATGGAGCGTTGATCAGTTTGACAAACAGCAGATCTGTGGAAATAACGAAGAGACATTTGACGTTTCTCCCAAGGGTATAAGCATCCTGTCGCCCATAAAAGGAGGTATTTGTATTAAAGAAGGAGTGATCCACGGGAAAGAGGTATTGGTTCAGGGAACCTATACCAAATTATGCATTTACGAAAAACGAAACGGAGTATGGGCATTTAGCCACACGATAGAGAATTTTCTGAACCCCATTCGCTATATCGAAATAGATTATACGGGAACCATCTGGGCAAGCCACTTGCATCAGGCTCTTTATGCCATCCGGCTAAGCTCCGATTTACGACGGATTGAACATATCAGCACATTTAATTCACTGGATCAGAAACACCGGTTCCCCATCAATGTGTTCTCGGTAAATAATCGCGTAGTATTTACCGACAATACCGCTTTTTATACGTATGACGATATACGTAAAAAGATTATTCCTTACGATGAACTAAATAAAAGTCTGGGGTACTTTTCGCATGCTCACCGCGTTTGCCATTTCAAGGGCGATTTATACTGGTTTATCCGCAACGGTGAGTCGGCATTGGTACAAGTTAAACCGGGAGCTATCCGGATTATCGATGTGGTTCAATACTCCCTATTTTTAAATCAGGTTGTGGACGATTATCAGAACATTATTCCCATTTCGGACGAAGAGTGCATGCTGACATTGGATAACGGGCTGGCTTTATATCACAAAAGCCATTCCGTCATGAAAACACATGCTGCCACATTGCAGTTCAAAAGCATCAAAACTTCGGATGCCGAATCGAAGGAAGCTGTTTTTCTTCCACTCACTACGGAGTCAACACCAGTAACTCCCTTTAAGCGCAACAATATACTGTTCACTGTTTTTTATCCGCAATACAACAACATAAACAATATTCATTTTCGCTATAAGCTTGATGGATTGGACAAAGTATGGAGCGAAACTACCGGTTCTTCGCAAAAAGTATACCGATATCTACCTCAAGGAGTTTATACGCTAAATGTGGAAGTATTGACCAAGACTGGCGTCAGGCTATCCGAAGCAAGTTATAGCTTCGAAGTAGATCCGCCATTTTACCTGAGCGCGATAGCTAAAATATTTTATCTGCTCCTTATCATCCTGATGGGATATGGAATCTATGCCTACCTGCACCGATCGTTTCAATTGAAAAAAGAAAAGATTAAGCAGGAACAGGAAGAAATACGAAGAAAAGAAATAGAGAAACGCGAACAACAGATTATTGCACTCCGCAAAGACAAACTGGAATCGGAACTAACTGTAAAAAGCAAAGAACTAGCCGAGTCGACCATGACTATCATCAAGAAAAATGAGATATTGGTCAATATTAAGGAAGAAGTTATTGCTCAGAAACAAGCTCTTGGCACACAGTATCCGAATAAATACTACGATAAACTGATTCGGCTGCTGGACGAGAACCTGTCGTCGGAAGATGACTGGGCTATTTTCCAAACTAATTTCGACCGGATACATGAGAATTTCTTCCGCAATCTACACACCACTTACCCGGAACTCACATCCAACGATCTGCGGTTTTGTGCCTATCTACGTCTGAACTTATCCAGCAAAGATATAGCACACCTGATGAATATCTCTTTAAAAGGGGTAGAAGTAGGACGTTACCGCATCCGAAAGAAAATTGGTCTTGAGTCTACTAAGAGTCTGACTGAGTTTATGATTGAGTTTAAATAGTGACTTTGTTTTGAGCCAAAGGCAACCTGAATTATGACAAATATTTACACGATGTATAATCATTTATAATTATTATATTTGCGCTCGCTAAAAAGACATAATAAATCTGATCGAAGTATTAGCAAATGACGTTATTACCTGTTTTGTCCATTCAAAATATCTTCAGAACATACCGATAAGTGATTATCTGTTTTTGGCACTAATACATAATATTCTCCAAATAATTAATTTTAAAAGACGACACAGTTTATGAGAAAAGTCACATTTGCGTTATGCCTTTTGGTTGCGCTGGCAGCAAAGGCACAAACAAACCTTCAGGTTCTTTACGATTTAGGCAAAGGCCGTGATTATTTAACCACTACAGTAGAAATGTTTAAACCGGATAACTGGGGAAGCAGTTACTTGTTTGTTGATATGTATTACAATGGAGGTAGCAATCATCACCCTTCATTGGCTTACACTGAGATTTCAAGATGCTTAAAGTTTTGGAATGGCCCTCTCAGCGCACACGTCGAATACAATGGCGGATTGCTGTCAGTAGGTTCCTCCTATCTCCCAATTAATAATGCATATCTTGCCGGTGTTGAATATGGCTGGCACGATAAAACATTTACAAAAACTCTGAGTCTCCAATTGCTTTATAAAACAATCGAGGGAAAAAACACCAACTCATTCCAAATAACCGGTGTATGGAATCTGAATTACTTCAACAAGAAACTGACTGTATCCGGCTTTGCCGATTTTTGGAGAGAAGATAATCTGAATTTCACCAATGGAAATAATGAGGCAATCACTCCAACCAATACAAAATTTGTATTCATCAGCGAACCTCAATTCTGGTATAACCCAACATCTCACCTTTCGTTAGGAGGTGAAGTGCAAGTCGCCAGCAATTTCAGCACAGTGAATGGCCTTAAGATTAGTCCTAAGATAGGTGCCAAATGGAACTTTTAAACAAATAATAAGCACACAACAATGTTAGAAAAGATATTTAAACTAAAAGAGAATGGTACTACGGTACGTACCGAAATCATTGCCGGTATTACCACTTTTATGACCATGGCTTACATTCTTTTCCTGAACCCAAACATTTTGGGAGTTACAGGAATGGATAAGAATGCCGTATTTTTTGCAACAGCTATTTCAGCCGGCTTTGTAACCATTGGTATGGGTTTAGTAGCCAACTTCCCCATGGCTTTAGCTCCGGGCATGGGTCTCAATGCTCTGTTTGCCACTGTGGCTCTGGCTGGTGTGGGAATGCCCTGGCGATCGGCTCTGGGTGCCGTTTTTATTTCGGGACTAATCTTTATTGTTCTAACCGTTACCAAAGTCCGTCAGATATTAGTCATTGCCGTTCCCGACTCGCTTAAACGGGCAATAACCGTCGGAATCGGGTTGTTTATTACCGTTATAGGATGCAAACTATCCGAGATAATGGTAGTTACAGCCAAAGTAATTCCTCCCACACTGGCAGCATTAGGAAAAGGCACATCACCTACTACCCTGAAATTCTTCGAATGGAATATCGGGATGGGAAGTTTCAGCAACCCTTCCATGGTACTTTGTCTTATCGGATTAGGCCTGGCCGCCATTCTTATGGCTTTGCATATTAAAGGTGCACTCCTGATCAGCATTGTAGCTTCAACATTGATTGGCATCCCTATGGGAGTTACTGTTATTCCGGCTAATTTCAGCGTTTTCAGTTTACCCGACTTTCATCATCTTGCCGTTGGAGCGTTAGACATCAAAGGCGCACTCAACATGGGTATCTGGACCGTGATCTTTACTTTTACGTTTGTAGAGCTGTTCGATACTTTTGGTACGCTGGTTGGTACTGCCACCAAAGCCGGACTTATAGACAAAGATGGCAAGTCGCCTAAAATTGGGAAAGCCATGTTGGTAGATGCCATCGGTGTTTCGTTTGGAGCTTTGATGGGTACAAGCACAGTAACTACGTATGTAGAAAGTGCTGCCGGCATTGGCGAAGGTGGACGTACCGGGCTAACGGCTGTTACCACCGGTATTATCTTTTTACTGGCATTGGTATTTGCCCCTTTGGCTGGCATTATCCCTAATGCAGCCACAGCTCCTGCACTTATCATTGTAGGTGTACTCATGGCATCGTCGGTTTTGGACATTGATTTCAATGATTTTACCGAAGCTTTCCCGGCCTTTCTTACTTTCATTCTAATGCCATTCACCTACAGCATTGCCAATGGTATTGCTGGCGGTATTGTGGCTTATACACTACTTAAAGTAGTCACCGGAAAAGCCAAAAACGTTCACTGGATGATGTATATCCTTTTTGCACTGGTAGTAATACGATATATTTTCCTGAGTGAATAAAGAATTGAAATAAGCGATTATAATAAACACAATAGGCTATCCGGAATTTCGGATAGCCTATTGTGTTTTCATCTGTTGATACGAAGCAATCACATAGCCTCTGTACATCAACCACGACACTACCATAAGGCATAACTCAACACGTGGATAGAGAGATACCCGTTAGCCGAAGCCCGAAGCTGTGCATACCCGAATATACTGCATGCCGAATACCTAATGTGACTTGGTTTGACAGGTACCTGTCAAGCTATTTGACTCGTACGTGTCAATGACTTTGACAGGTACCTGTCAAACCGTGAACACAGAGGCTGCAACAGAGTGCAATATTAGGGGAAGAGGAGGAGCGATAAGCGTATGAGAGGAGAAGTTTAAGCAGGGATACTGGGTTCTCTGATACGGTAGCTCCTCTTGAGCCATCATATCAATAAACATAAAAGGCATGCGCGCAGTAACTTTAAATATTCCTTGATTATTTACTAAATCTGCCGGTACTTGCAACAATGCGTTACCGGATGCAACAATGCACTGTTGCAAACTGATTATTATCTCTGAATTGATATTTTTGCAAACTATCCAACTCCCAATCCATGCCGAAAATACATTCTTATCCAATTACCATTTCGCCGGAAGATATGAAAAGAGGGTTATTGTATTATTCAGGATAAAAAATGCAGCCCTTCAATTTGTATTATAATATTATTTTTGATAGAAGTCAATCAATATTTCCCAAAAACAGTTATTGAATAAGCATCTATTAATCTTATAATTAATCCTACAACTAAATGCTGAGTAGGGCTAAAATAGGGTTTCAGATTTTGGCTTATTTTCACATGTAGTGTTCTTATTGGGTCAAAAAATTTGTTTTCCGTACATTCATGTTGTTACTTTGCATCGTTAACTTTCTACAGGAAATCAAAACACAATGAAACGGTCAGCTTTTATAAAATCAGATGTCTCTACGAATAGATGCAATATGCAGATGCTATTCGATAGGCTGTTTATAAACCAGCTTCTCACTCTTCATTTCATATCGGCAGTTTGTATACGCAGACTCCATAGAATTACTGTCGAAAATACAAGGTTAAATATTTGGTTGTTGTTTAGTTCCAAGGTTATTCCCGGGCACAAAAGCGGTTTCTCTATTTATATAGGGAAACCGGCCCTGTGGAACTTGGCTAAGCTCTGAGAATAGTAAATCAATTCATTATACTTTATTTATAAATCATCTGCCAGGAAATGGCTAAAACACAATTGCAATGCTAAAGAAAATTATCCTGTTTAGCTTTTTAATTTTGACCTTCAGCAATAGTTTTGCTGAAAATCCGAATTATGTGGTGCCGGAGGCATTAACCGGAACCGGTTACCCGGGACACACGGAGCTGACATGGAAAAACCGCACCGGGTTTACGTACGAAATTTATCGTTCCACCGATGGCGGTAAGAAGTTCCTTAAAAGAACAGAAACCAGTTCTGATAACTTTCTTGACTTCTTCGGGAAAGGAATACAAAAGGAGCAACTATACATCTACCGTGTAATGCCCAAAGGCCTATCAGTTGAGAATAAAGATTCTTCAAAATTTGAAGTAAAAGTAACTATCCCCGTAGCTACCGACGAAGCGTTGCTGGATATGACACAACGGTATACCACACGGTATTTCTACGACTATGCCCAACCACAAGCCGGATTGGCCCGCGAACGCAGCAACGATCCAAACGGTGATATTATTACCACCGGAGGAACCGGATTTGGCATCATGGCTTTAATAGCCGGCGCCGAACGGAATTACTTTAGTCGTAATGACGCTTATAGAACGATAGAAAAAATTGTTAGCTTTCTCGAAAAAACAG
>Ga0302170_10000838_pt1 | contig 12135 bp, 10 predicted proteins | sample I_Fen_N2_1_FD_193492 | JGI IMG/M metagenome (GOLD analysis project Ga0302170, IMG submission 193492) | Peat permafrost microbial communities from Stordalen Mire near Abisko, Sweden - I_Fen_N2_1 | ecosystem: Environmental > Terrestrial > Soil > Wetlands > Permafrost | place: Sweden: Abisko...
ACGGGTGAACCGGTACGTAAAGGACAGTTGTTGGCTTTGATTTATTCGCCCGATTTGATTACGGCGCAGCAGGAACTGCTGGAAGCGGCAAAAAGTAAACAAACCCAGCCCGAGATTTACGAAGCAGCTATGGAGAAGCTTATGCAGTGGATGCTGACGGAAAAACAAATAGCACAGATAGAACGGTCGGGTAGGGTGAAAACAAATTTCGAAGTCTATTCAAATACTTCCGGCATCGTTACGGCTAAGCGTGTCAATACCGGCGATCATGTCTCCGAAGGGGCTGTTTTGTTCGAGGTGGCCAATCTGTCGAGCGTTTGGGTGCTGTTTGATGCTTACGAAAGCGATCTGCCTTTTCTGAAAGTGGGCAATACCATTTCTTTCAGTTTGCAGGCCTTGCCCGGAACCAATTTCTCGGCCAATATCCGGTTTATCGATCCGGTGATTGATCCGGTGAACCGCGTGGCCAAAGTGCGGGTGGAAGTGAGCAATGCGGGTGGAAAACTAAAGCCTGAAATGTTTGCAACCGGTGTGGTAAAAGCCAATCTGAACGAGTTCAAAGATAAACTGGTTATTCCAGGCTCGGCAGTGTTGTGGACCGGCAAGCGATCCATTGTATATGTAAAACAGCCGGATGGCGACGGCATCAATTTCAGCATGCGTGAAATTGATCTCGGGCCTATGCTTGGCAATAGTTATGTGGTACTTGGTGGATTGAAAGAAGGCGACGAAATTGTGACCGATGGTACCTTCAGCGTGGACGCTGCGGCGCAATTGGCAGGAAAGCCGAGTATGATGAATAGGTAACAGAGCGTTTAGGGGGTTAAATCTGGTAGAAGCATAATAAAACAGGCTTTAGCTAAATGAAAACTTATCATTTTAGCTAAAGCCTGTTTTTTTCTCTTTTCTAATGCATGAGGTTTTGTTGACAAGTAGTTTTGATAATATCTATCTGCAAAAATGAAAAGCCAATATAATAATAGGAGGAGCTATAATTATTAGATGATAGAAAAACTGACTTTTCATATAATATCTAACTCTTGTTTTGAAAATATGAAATTTTGATAACTCAAAATATTCTGGATTTGTTGCTTGAAATAAAGCATAATCTATTGAATCATGATTCTCATATTTTTCTAAAATACTTTCATATTCCTCTGAAATTTCATGCGCAAATATTTCTTTGTCTTTATCAGATGTATCTAAATTCAACGTTTTGAAAGTCCTTAATTTATTGTAGAGCTTTGATAGTTTTAGGCCACAAGTGTGAAACTCTTTGGCTCTTAATTGATAGTTTTTTGAATTCTCAATTTGACTGAACACTAATGATAGAATAGATAAACAAGTAATTGTATATGGCAGAATATTCTCTTCAATAAATCTATTATTATAGATTTTATAAACTGATAATAAACCAATTGCAATTAAATATACAGAGAGCATACTATTGGCAAGACTTGAATATTTATAAATAGTCAAAAGTCTTTTATCTGCATTAAATCTACTCCCTTTTGTAGCCCAAATTTTATGGTTTAATTCTTCGAGAAAGGTTTTGTCTAGGTGATCTTTGTAGCTTTTCATGTTGATTAGAATTCCAGTTGTTTAAATGTATATTTTTTGAGATGATATTATAGCTATCTGTTTTCATAAGATTTTTCTAAATTTCTCCAAAAAATTTTCCCCCACCACTTATCGTAGCAGGGGAAAAGCTATTTTATTTTGTTTCGGAAGTTGTTGTACCTTTATCCTTTTTGGGAGGAATCAGGGCCTGATATCTCTTTCGGAGCTGATCCATTTTTTCAAACAGATCTTCTATAGCCGGGTTAGGGGTATAGTTTACGGCTTGTTCAATGATGTTACTAAATCGGATAAAGCTGTCGGTAGCAGGCGGCCGAAGGTCGGAGCCGGATGGTTCTTGTTTTGCGTCTTCATCTTCGCGTGCCTCAAATGTAGTTTTCAATTTTTTGTTACCTGCTTCCAGTTCAGTTATCACCGAATCCACAGCTATCAGTTTACCGCCACTCACAAAGTCCGGGTTGCTTCGGTATTGCAGCACCACTTTCTCTGTCTGGTCAATCTGATTCCCTATAGCACTTTTCATAATGTCCCAGTTGGGTTTCAGAAAAAATTCCAAATCGGTAGCAGCCTTTTTTCTCAGTCCGTCTCGCGAAGAGCTTTCGAATACCACTACTTTTTTAATTTCCGAAAACAGATCACCGCATACTTTTCTTTCGGCTTTCAGTTGGATGGTTAGTTTACTCTTTTGCGACCGATTGGTTTGGTTGCGCAATGCACGCGAATTAGTTTCCAGTTCAGTTAATGCTGCATCTGCTATATCGCCAATTTCTGTTCTGACCGGAAGCGCTATGTCTACAGTCAGGTTAAACAAAGCCGATACTTCTTCGAGTGGTACACGGTCAACATAAAGAGTTGAAAAATTTTGTTTTTCTTTCATGTTTTCTCATTTTTGAGGTTATTATTATTTTTTTTAATAGCCATAATCGCAACCGGACATTCAAAAACCGTCGCTGAAATTTTCAAAAGAGCCAAAACGGTCGTCGCGGAGCTTCTGAAAATTTCAAAAGCACTAAAACGGTCGTCGCGGAGGTTTCGAAAATTTCAGAAAGACCAAAACGGTCGTCGCGGTGTTTCTGAAATTTTCAGAAGCACTAAAACACCCGTCGCGAAGGTTCTGAAAATTTCAGAAGGCCCAAAATGGTTGTCGCGGAGCTTTTGAAATTTTCAGAGAATGTCCGATGAAAAATCGAATAAATAAACAAGTAAAAGAACATTAGAAATCGACAAACAGAATGAATTGTGTGAAAAATGAGGCATTCATTTGCTTGTGCGTTGCAAATATAAATAACAAAATTTGAAAAAGCAAGATTTATTTTGAAATTATTTTCTATAGGATAGAAAATAATTTGAGTGTACTATGTTGTTAGTTTCTAGAAGAACAGCTTTCCAATTAATTGTCAGGCTATAGAGGCTGGTTTACTTTCTCGACTTTAATTTGATATGAAAATAAGTGCAGGGCAGAGCAGATATCAGAATGAATGGAGGGGCTATTTATGAAACTTCCTCTGCTGCACTATGGGGCAACAGAGGAAGTTTATACTTATGGGTACTGTCATTTTTTATTTAATCAGATCCACGAATGCTTTAGCAGGTTTAAATGCAGGAATGTCGTGAGCCGGAATAACGATTGTGGTGTTTTTTGAAATGTTGCGGGCAATTTTTTCTTCTCTGTGTTTTATCACAAAGCTACCAAAACCTCTCAGATATACATTTTCTTTTTTTGCCAACGCTCCTTGCACTACTTCCATAAATGCTTCTACAACTGGAAGTGCGACTTTTTTGTCGACGCCGGTACTGCTCGAAATTTGAGCTACAATTTGTTCTTTTGTCATTTTAGTGATTTTTGAATGGTTAAAAAATAAAATAATTAAATATGATTGTTGAATTAAACTTATGTTTCCGATAGATTATTTTGATAAATACAAACTAAAAAATAAGAAAATACCGCGCTTTATAACAAAAAGACATATCTGAAAAATCGCATTTTTATTAGATCTGGTTGCAAAGATAAATAAGGTATTCTGAATATTAATGCTTTTTCGGAAGTTTTTTTGTCAATAAATGTGTTTTTTAGGTGTTTAGGTAATAAATTCATCATTTATATGTCGTGCAACATATTTTTAGGCACAAAAAAAGACCTCACATTTAGCATTGGAGGTCTTTTTTCTGTTTAGTAGGAGCTGAAAAAAAGGATGAAACTATTTTACTACTACGGGACTGAGTGTAGCTTCCCATTTTTTCAGATAGGTAAAAAACTGCTCGTCCGATGTGTATGGATCTTTCTCTTCTTTGCGGGCGGCGGCAGTGAAATAAAAACGCAGTACCTGCCCTTTTTGGTAAGGCATAAGGATCAGATTATTTAACCCTTCTACCACTTGCTTACGGGCATAGGGTTGAGGCACGTATACGCCAAGTCCGCAGGTCTGTTTTTCGTATTTTACGGTGTCGGTCACAGGATAATCTGTTCCCCATGAGCCTACGAGCCCTTTTTTGTCACTCGTTGTGGGTCCGCCGGCAATGGTCATCACGCCGGTTGCCAGATTAGTGATATTTTCCGAGGCGCGAACTTCGGCAATTCCGTCGCGGTGACGGGCATATAAAATATAGCGAACCGTCATGTTTATCTTTTTACCTTCATATTGCCATCCTTCCACTTCGGTTTCTACCACCGTGCGTAATTTGCCGGTAGCCACAATCCGTTGTGTTCGTTTGTCGAATTTATCTATGTGGGTAGCTCTGGCGCCATCCCATCCTTTCACAGTGCCAACGCCTACGGCATTGAACACCCGCAGTACGTCGTCTCCGTATCCGTCGGTAGCATGCTTATCGGTTGGATACCACTCGGTGGTAGCCAGTTCAAGTTGCTGTTTTTTCTTTCCGTACACATCCACGGTGCTTTTATTATCGAAGTAGATGCGATATGCAATCAATGCCGACTCAAAGGCTACTCCGTGATGGTGCATTTTGCTGTACATGTCATTTTTTGTCGACGACATTTCTTTTACAAACTCCATTTTACCGCCTTTGGGTTTCGAAATCAGATCGGCGTACACTTCGGTCGGAAAGCTGTCGCGTTCGTTTGCGCGAATCGTTTTCAGGGTTACCGATTGTGTTTGTCCGGCTTTTAAATTTAGCAGAAAAACCAGTTCGTCGGGCACTCCGTCTTTATTCAAGTCGTCCAGCTGACTGCTAATTTGTTTTCCATTTACTAAAACAGCTAATTCACTCCGCTTTTTAGCGGGTATGCCGTTGTATTTGTCCAGCGCAACCACTACCGGAGCATTCGTTAACCCGACTTTGTTCGGGTTTGTTATTTTCAGACTGATACTCTGAGCCGAAACTGCCGAACCGCACAGAAGCATAACCGGAATTAAAAATTTTGTTTTCATGGAAATAATATAGAATTTATGACTGTTATTTGTATTCTCAAAATTAATCTTATCCGGATTAAGTGAGGTGCTTTTTTTGACTTTAAATGTGTATTTATTGGCCTTGACCAGTTGTGCTTTAGTTGGCCTATTGCTTTTTTGTGCTACTTATTTGCAGGTGGCAGTTTTGAACGAAAAAAAAGACTGAAACCGTGAGTTTGAATATCATCCGGTCTCAGTCATTCGTTTGCTGAAAAATCAGTTTGTTTTTTTTCGAAATGTCAGTTCATTCAGGCATCTGGTTTGTGTTTTACCACGAGCTGCTTACCGATTTTACTTTTTTATCCAGTTCTGTTTTTGATTTAGCACGTATGGTGTCATTTCGATGTGTCCGGTGATTGATCATTACAAAGTACCAAAACATATAATTAGGGCTTCGGTAATAAACCGGATAATATCGATTGTTTACCATTCTGTAACTCGGATTGTTTCTGTAAAAAGATGCGGGCCTGACGATACGGGTAGCTCTTACCGAATTATTGTGCTGCGAGCTGCCAATTGTATGATTGGCAGGCTTTCTTCCAAAACTGTGGCTGCTCATTCGCGTCGAACGAAAGCTATGACCTGACATCCGAAATCCTCCGCCTCCTCTGGAGAAGGCATTAAATCCAAAACTCAGAGAAAACAGTAAAATAAGTAGAGCTGTTTTTTTCATAAGAGGAAAATAGTCGTTTCAGAAAGATAAATACACTGCAGATACCGGAATTGGTTTGTTTCGAAATAGATTTCAGAATCTATTCGTCCAGACTCAAACTATAAATAACGGCTAAAACCATAGGTAGCGTAATTATAATCGAAATAATTAAAGGTTTCCAGATTTTTTTCTTCGGATATTGTGCTTCGTGCGGAATGTACATTTTCAGAAAATGTTCCGACAATGCATAACCGCCAACAAAATTAAATCCCATAGTCAGAGACGAAATCGATTCTTCGGGGATATTGACAACAATAAATGTAATTATTGTATATATTGTCGATAGCGTAAGTACTAAATTGGCTTCTTTCTTTTTACCGATGTTTTTCAAGTCGCTCATTAATAATGCAGCTCCAAAAATTGCAGAGAAAAAAATAGAAAACCCCCATATCGCTTTGCGAGAATAAATATTAGGAAGTGTTCCTGCATGTAAGCTCTCTTCAAATGAATCGTCTTGCTCTTTCATTTCTAATTTCGATTGAATATTTTAGTTGTTAGTTTGTAATTAGTCAGGAACTCTTTTTTAATCAGGCAAAATGCGGTTTAAAACCGAATTTTTAGCGTGTTAAAAAGCGTCTCTAAATATTCTGCAAATTTACGAATTCTTTTAGTTCTAATACCGACAAAGTAATTATAATTTCAGGTTTAATTTCATTTGGGTAAAAATTGTATTTTACTCTCCAAAAATCAGAATTTAAATCTTAATCGTTAGTCCGTTTTTTCCATACGCTACTCCCAGTATAATAGTAACTATAATGATCAAGAGTAATAGTTGGATACCCAGATATATGAAACATTTGATTGTTTTTAGCAGGTTTCTGAATATAGTATTATTGTCGAAAAACTGAATGTAAGTCCATGTCATTAACGATACCCATAATATCGTTTCCAGATTTCCGATATTTGAGAGCATTTGTTCGCTTTTGGCCAGCGCTAGCAGTGGTAGCACGAGTATAAAAACAATTATTCGTTGTCCGGCAATATAAGTATTTAAAATTAAATGTTCAATGTAATTGTATTTACTTTTTCTGAATGCCAGATAGGACGAAAACGAAATTAAGGGAAGTAAGAAAAGCGTAGTATAGGCATAATGCTCCTTAAGCCAGTCAAAAGATCCTTTGAGTGTTTTTAGAAATTCGTTGCTTTTTGCTTCTTCTACTTTTTCCAGTCCTACCGACATCTCGTCAAAAACGGTTTCTATTTTTAAAACGTGGGCCAGCAGGGCATAAATAGTAGCCAGTACAAGTACGTATGCTACAGGTTTAAAGTGTTTTACTCTTTTTCCTGCTATGTATTCTTTGATTGTATGTCCTGGTCTGGTGAATAGCTCTTTGGTGGTGTAAATAATCCCTTTGTCAAGATGAAACAATCCGTGTTGAATTTCATGCCATAAATAATTATAATTTATTTTATGAGTGTCTGCTGACTGTCCGCAATAATTGCAATAGTGGCCTATAAACTCTTTGTTGCAGTTTTTACATACGTGTACCATAAATGTTCATTTTTGTTGTTGATTCTGATCTTTTGTAATGTGCGTGGTTGTTATAAGTTTCTATACGTCTTAAAATAGACTGCAAAGGTTGCAAAATTAAATTGTATAAGCAATACGTCTTTCGCGTTTTTACCTTCATTTTACTAGCTGGTACGAACGTTTTTTCGATCCGGTTTTAATTTTAAATATTCAGTTGAGCCTCTTATTTGTAGTATAAACGACCAAAAATAAGAAATCTAATCCTGATTTGTTGTCGGATTTTATACTTCAAATCTTAATTTATAGAATAGAGTGAGCTCTGTTCTATATTAAATTATGTTACGTGTTGGCTCTTCTAGAGTTAAATGTATACTTTTCCCTTTTGCGAATATCCAGGTGTAAGATGTATCTGCGATTAAATTGCTATTTTGAATTTCGATTGAATGTAATATTTAATTTGAAAATATGATGGGTTTTTAAAACTGTTTTGTGCGAACTTAATACTGATATACATACTGTTATGTGCGTTTCTGTTCTTTTTCTCTCGAAGCTTAAAAATTGTATTTTTGTTTGTGAGTTTAATTCAAACTGCTACATGGTTGTATTTGTTTCTACGATATGTTGTTTGGTGCTTATTTGTGTGAATGTCTGTATATTTGTGTTCAACATAACACAAGTTATCAAGGCTTAATCATCATCATTATTTATCAATTAAAATTTCGACAGTATGAGGACTTTAAAAATAGAATCTTTTATAAAGACTATGTCTATATTTTTTTCAAGTTATATGCTAGTTTTAATGCTTTTGATTGCTCTTATGGGCAAATAAAAATGCAAGAAGACAAATAGGCTTAACTCTGAAAGTCCTGTTTCTGTTTTTTGCATATATTTGATCTGACCTATACCTCTCAAATATATATAGCTTAATTTTAGCAAGCTTTGTTTTGTAAGCGAGATTTTTAATCTCGCTTTTTTTTGTCTCATTTTTTCTGATTAAATATTTACTTATCCAAGGGTAACAAGTTCAGTTTAAGTTTCTGTAATGTCACTAAATTCTTAGAAGTAGAAATATATAGTACTGTCAGATGGAAATAATGTTATTCTAAATTTGGAAATAACTTCAGGAAGAGTTATTCCGTGTAATAGTAAAACGATGTTTTGATTTTCTGTGAATGTTATTCGTGTTATTTTGTGTTTGTTTGATTGGTAAAATGTGTAATATATGTGTAATATTGCGTTATTTTTTAGGAAACATTTTTATAAATGCAGTGATAAGTTGAAAATGATAATCAGCGCTACCTTTAAAGAGTCGTAAAATGTTTAAATTTAGAGGGCGATTATTCTATAGATACAGTCTCTTTTTTGAAAATATTATCGTCAGTTCGATGTTAATTGATCTGGTTGTTAGCTGTTTATATATTGCCACACTCTTTTTGAATTTAATGTGCATTTATATTCTTTTTCTCTTCTCTGTTTGCTGCAGCAATTAATGCTACTTTGAATGGATGTTTTTATTACAAATGTCTGTTTTGTAATTATTTATCTGGTTCTGGCTACCTTTGTATCGTCAATTGAGAGACATCTGTAGAATTTAGTTTTTAATTATTTACTCATTAAATATTCGGAAGTTATGAAGACTTTAAAAATAGAATCTTTTGTGAAAACGGCATCAATTATTTTTTCCAGCTATATGTTGATTTTAATCATTGCTGTAGCTATTTTAGGGAAATAAAAATTGGGGTATTTGTATTCTTGATTTTAGGTTCATTTATTAGATTACTCCTTCTTCTTTTAATTGGTGATTATTAATAGTCAGTGTTTAAAGTGTTGGATGTAAAACAAGCTAGGGAAACAGTATCGTTTCCCTAGCTTGTTTTATGATGTTCTATCTCCTTTTTATGTATAGTTGATTTATTCCTTGATTAATAAGCGTTGTTGGAATATTTATATACATTGTTCTTTACAACGTGTAATCATCGTCTTCGTTGTCAGCATGACAGGCATCTTCGGGTTCTGCATGTATATAAACCTCGCTACGAGGAATGAGCGATTGTATTTTTAATTCTATTTTATCGCACACTTCGTGTACTTCGCGTAAACTCAGGTCTGGGGCAAAATGGACATTAAACTTGATAAAAGTATCCGCACCGGCTGTACGGGCTTTTAATCCATGGTACTTTAATACTTCAGGAAACTCTTTTAATATTGCATGAATAGTCTGAGTGGCGTTTATCGGTGATTTGTCCAACAAGACATCGATAGCCTTTCTTCCCAACTGATAAGAAACAAACAGAACAATCACTGCTACACATAAGGCGGCAATGGAGTCGGCGGCATACCAACCTAGAAACTGATAACTGATTAGTCCAAACAAAACAACTGTAGAGCTCCATATATCTGTAGAGAAATGAAGTGCATCAGCTTCCAATGCCTGGCTGTTATGTTTCCGTGCGACCTTATACAAAGCTCGCGAACGTGTGAAATCTATGATGATGGAACATATTACTACCACATAACTCCATACGCTGACTTCGATGTGTATATTGCCTGAAACGAGTCGACGAACTGCTTCGTATATAATCCATACGCAAGTTACAAGTAGTAAGAGGGTCTCAATGAGAGCCGAAAGATTTTCTACTTTTCCATGGCCGTAGTTGTGTTCCTTATCGGCCGGCTTGTCGGATACCCTGACTGAAAAAAACGTAATAATGGCTGCCACCATATCCAGAGCCGAGTGTAATGCTTCGGAAAGTATACCCAAACTTCCAGTGAGAAGACCAATGATTAATTTAAAGCCGGTGATAAATACTGCTGCTATTACAGATATTAATGCTACTCTGTTTTTTTCTTTTTGCATGATGAATACTATAGACTAATGATCGTTCGAAATTGGTTCAAAAATACACAAAGAATTCATTTTGTCGCATAAAAAAAGCATTTAGTTATTACCAAATGCTTAATTTAGAATGATCCAATTTAATTACTTTCTGTTTTTCGGAATTAAAACTAACTTTTTATTGGATCTATTTCAAAAGTAAAGCCCGCCTTTACGCGTTCAATCAATTCAGGCACAATGTCAGTGTATTCTCCAACGATGCCAAAATCGGCAAAATGAAAAATGGATGCTTTAGGGTTGTGATCAATTGCAATGATGTGTTCGGATTCTTTCATTCCTGCAATGTGCTGAATGGCTCCCGAAATACCTACGGCAATATACAGTTTAGGGCGAACAGTTTTTCCTGTTTGCCCTACCTGACGGGCGTATTCCGAAAAACCTTCATCGACCACTACACGACTGCAAGCCCATTCGGCTTTTATACCTTGTGCTTTTAATGCTTCAGCTAGTTTTTTTATTAGATCCAAGCCATCTTCGGTAGTTCCTCGTCCGCCTGCTACAATCACATCGGCATCGAATAAATTCACTAAACCTGCTTCGCCACGAACTGTTTCCTGAATTTCCACGGAGAACTCTTTATCCGTAAGTTTAGGCTCGAAAGTGGAAATGATACCGGTGCGCCCCTCCATTTTAGCAGGTACTTCAAAGGTGCCTGCACGGGCAGTAGATATTTGCGGATAAACGAATCCCAGAATGGTTGCCAGCTTGCTTTCGCCGTAAGTAGGACGACGGGAGTGCAGAATAGGTTTATTAATCACCTTTTCTTTGCGGTTTACGTATTCACCTATTTCCAGTCCGGTACAGTCTGCCGTCACACCGCTACCGGTTTTCATTCCGATGCGTGGAGCTAACTCCCGTCCGGAGGTGGTGGCTGCAAAGAGAGCAATTTCAGGATTTCGTTTTCTGATTACTTGCTCGAAGATGGAGGAGAATGGGAGTACCAGATATTCTTCCAGTTTATCGTCTTCCACCAGAATAACTTCGTCGGAGCCATGTTCAAACAGAATTTGAGCCTGATCTTTTATATCTCTTCCAATCAACAAGGTCATTATCTTAGTATCTTCGCCCAGCTGATCTGCTAAGTGACGGGCAGGAGTCAGTAGTTCGAGCGATGGACGGGTGATCTTTCCGTTTGCCAGCTCGGCCCAGGTCAAAATACCTCTGGCACCGTTGCGGTTGTCATAAAAAGGAAATTCAGGTTTTTCTGATGTTTTCTTTTCTGCAGTGTCTTTTTTCTCCAGCGTGTTTCCTCCTTTTTTGATATTTGCAATTAAACTATCAACTAAGGTTGTTTCATTGTGTCCTTCCGACATAATAATGGGAGCCCGTTCGCTAACGAGGTTTACTACGCCGGCCACAATGGTAGGCGATCCGCTTAACCCTATCTTTTCAGTTCCTAGTCCGATGTCATCAATGCCAAAAACTGTAATCTTTGCATTACGTGCTTTGATGGCTCCTATAAGCGATGGCTTACGAGGAGGAATGCCGGTTGGGGTTAATGAAATGGCACAAGGCATGGGTAGTTTCATCATCTGATAACCGCCTTCGATAATCCGTTTTGCAATTACATTGCCTTTGCCATCGGCTTTTACGGTTTCTACAAAAGTTGCTTGCGGGATACCGAGACTTTCTGCTACTTGCGATGGTACATGAGCCGTATCGCCATCACTGGTCTGGCGACCGGCCAAAACGATAAACGGTTCTTTCGAATCTTTGGTAAAACCCAGATGCTTCAGCATCGTTGATATTGCCAAACCGGTAGCATAGGTGTCGCTGCCGCCGAGCTTGCGGTCGGAGAGGAGGTAAGCCTCGTCATAACCCATCGAAATGGCTGTGCGTAGTGCCACTTCAAATGAACCGGGTCCCATGGAGCAGGCAATCAGGTGTGCATCGGGGTATTGTTTTTTTAGTTGTAATCCGGCTTCAAGACCAAACTGGCAATCGATATTAATAATCGACTTTGCTTTTGTTCTGTCCATCAATCCATCATCTCCCATTCGCATTTCGGTAGCGAGTGGTACTTGTTTTATTAAACTTATAATTGTTAGAGCCATTGTTTTAGTTATGA
>Ga0302170_10000840_pt1 | contig 12123 bp, 11 predicted proteins | sample I_Fen_N2_1_FD_193492 | JGI IMG/M metagenome (GOLD analysis project Ga0302170, IMG submission 193492) | Peat permafrost microbial communities from Stordalen Mire near Abisko, Sweden - I_Fen_N2_1 | ecosystem: Environmental > Terrestrial > Soil > Wetlands > Permafrost | place: Sweden: Abisko...
CGAGTCGGGAAGAAGGTGCTTTTTGTTTTTCTCTTTTTCCATGGGAATTTGTGTCAATGATTTCATATGATAACGTATTGATGATTAATATATGATTTTTCATTTACACAATTTAATGCACACTGCCGAGCTCTCACTGGATATTTCAGAAATGCCTTGATAATCATGATAAATAATATCGTCATTATCATAAATCAAAATACCATTATCATAGAAACTCCGTAAGCTCCTGTATTCCATAGATCTTCTACCTGGAAACAGATTACTCAAAATTCCGTTCTCACTTCCTATGCCAAAAATAAGATGAGTATAATTAAAGAAACCATTTTTATAATATTTTCCATCTGCAAGTAGATAACGCTCATCCGATTGAGAATATTGGTTATTTCCACAAAAAACTATCATAGGTGGATTGTAATTGTCTGAATTTACAACCAATGTATCTACTTTATTCCAATTATAGCCAATGCACACAGTATCGTTTTCATTCCATTTCGTATTAAAAGTATAAAGTAACTTTTCTTCAGAAAGTTGCGGCTCTCCTGGCTCTTCTTCAAGAAGACTTCCTTCATTATCCAAATGATAAACCATGAGAGCATAACAACTATAAAACGGACGTATATAGAAAACGCCTTCTTTATTTCGCATTAAAGCTATTAATTTATTTTTTAAATAGTATTTTAAGTTAGTATTATCCTCATTTAGTAAAGTAGTAGGGGAGTCGTATATGCTTCCATACATTTTTAAATAAGTTGTATCATTTATTATAGTATCCCCTTTTAATTCTAAATCATAATCTATTGGTATTGGACTGGCATAGCAAATTTCTCTCCACTTTGCTCCATCACGCAGATGGATATCATAACAGTAATCTTGTGCATGCAAGGCACAAGAAAACAAAATAGTTAGAATAAGTAATAAATTTTTCATAAACTTTTTTTTTAGATTCAGAGATTAATATTTTCACTTTTACTTAAGAGTTATTAGTTCATTGATCTCATTAAGATGCAACTTAAAATGCCGCAGGTAATCACTGATCATTGCTTTTAAAGAAACATTTTCACCTAATGCGCTAGTCCACTCATTATTCAATTTCGCGATATTGACGTTTCTGATCACATGAACAAGATGAATCGTTGCGTATTTCCAAAGCTGAATCAAATCATTCCAATCTTCTGACTGGTAGTTTTGTATTGCAATCCATCTATCATTGTTTCCAAAATTTGCATAATCCGGATAAATCAACGGACTTTCTTGGTACTGCATATGAATAATCCGATGAGTATTATTAGAAGCTGAATCGATCATATGTCCGAGTATTTGTTTTATCGTCCGATTCTGTCCATTTCGTCTATTGGTTATCACATCTGTAGATAAACTGATTAATCTAGGTTCCCATTCCTTTATGAGCCGTAATAACTCTTGATTGTTTGCTTCAAACTCATTCATAATTGATCTATTTTATTTGTTATCTTTATTTATTATCGGAACTAATTTTCGAAGCTTAGGTGCTAACTGTATAATAAATCCACAAAGATTCTTTAACCGATTTAGTTATAATTCTACAAAATTAAAAGAACTTTACATCTTTAGCAAGCTTTTGAGTGCAAACTTTGTTAACCCAAGAATAAAATATACTTTAGTACACCGTTAGTGGTGTTAAATTAATACATACTTAACTGGCCGTAGCTGTCTATAATGATGGTATGTGCACTATATATAAGACTATCTTCCTTATGGCTAATTCTGCATTCGCTAAAAATCGATATTTTATTATTTAAGTACAAAATAACAATAAACACTCAAAAGACAGCGTTATAGTTGTAAATTCTTCATAAACCTTACAATCTTAAAAAACACATATGACTAATTGATTACCTTATTTATTGCAAATAACGTTTAAAACAATTATTTATGAAAAGCATTGCTTTGCTTCTGCTAGTGTTTTTTTTTACAACGGCAGCGCCAGCTCAAAAGTTGACAATTAAGGGTTCGATTAAACTTGAGGAATCAACGCCATCTGCTACTTATCAAGTAGAAATTTTAGGTAGTTCTAATAAAAAAACGATCCTAGTAAGGAAATCATTTAATACGCCTGACTTTGAGTTGGAGTTGCCTAAGAACATTCAATGTACCGTGCGACTTACTGCATCCGGATACAGCAAGATTGACATTATCTTAAAGAAAAACAATGCGCCAATAATTGATCTGGGAGAGGTTCATTTAAAACTCAATTCTACCAAGTTGGACTCTGTGATCGTCACTGCTAGACGTCCCTCGGTGCAAATAAGAGGCAGTAAAATGACTATAAACGTGGAAAATACTGTTCTTAGTGACATGGGAAGCGTTACGGACATGCTATCAAATACCCCGGGATTAAAAACGGGAAATAATGGAGTGGAAGTTCCCGGGAAAGGGACTCCCTTGTTCATTGTGGATGGCAGAGAAATTAAACAAATCGACATGTTGGATATTTTAAAGTCGGATAATGTGAAAAGTATTGAAATTGATCGTGCTCCATCTGCAGCATATTCAGCTAACACAAGAGCAATTGTACGGATTAAGACGATACGAGGCATTAAGGATTATATCTTCTTAAAGTCGAATAATATCTTTTCCGTGAAGCGAAAGGTATCAGAGACTCCTTCTCTTGATTTCAGATTTAAGAAAGGTGCTATATCTTCTTACATGAGTTACATGTATAGTAATGGTGGATATCTAATAAAAGAGACTTATTTTAGAGAAATCTATCATTCCGATTACACTTTTACTAGTTCATCTAAACATGAAATTCCGGATAGATATCAATCTCATAAATTTATATGGTCGACAGACTTTGATATCAATAAGAAAAACAGACTGGGATTGGTTTATTATTTCTATCATAATGGAGATGACGAAGATAATCTAGGAAATACCACATTGACAGATGCCACAAACGAGACTCATAAGTACTTAGATCAAAGTACATTTACAAACAAAAATACACACAGTGTATCGTTATCTTATAACCTAGATGTGAGCAAAAACTCAAAATTTTCTTTTGTGGGAGACTATGCCACAGTTCATAACAACAGCTATATGCAGAGTAAAGAAACAAACCTTGCAACGCAAGCTTATACTGACATCCGAACGGTTGGGAAGAGTCGGTATGACGTCTATACGGCTACAAGCCGATATGACTTTAAATTACCTTATAACATTCAAAGTCAAATAGGCGGTAAATATTCTTATGTAACCACTCCTTCGACCACTACGTCTGATAATCCTTACTTAAACGGAGGTAATTATCAGAACCATACGGATATGGACGATTCTAATGCGGCCGGATTCTTTAGTGCTTCTAAAGATTGGAAGAAATTCAGCTTACAGTTAGGTTTAAGATATGAAGATGTAACTACCAAGGTGACTACACAAAGTAATGAAGAGAAGAAGCAGGCAAGTCGACGTTATTCGGATTTCTTTCCCAATGCTCAGGTTAGCTATACATTAAATAAGGATTGGAATTTTGGATTTAGTTATTCACGTAGCACTTCACGTCCGGGGTATTATTCATTAAATTCGAGCTCCATCTACAAAGATTCACTTTCTTATGATGTGGGGAATACTACGATACGCCCTTCGTTTACAAACGATGCTTCGCTCTATGCAGATTGGAAAGGCTGGTCTCTCTCGATTTCTTATACAGAGATGAAAGACGGAATAATGCAAGCTTTAATTTGTAGAGATGAAAACTCCAATATAACCAATTCTGTTCCATTAAATTTCTCTACTTCGAAAGAGTTTAGTTCAGGTCTTTCTTATCGGAAAAATAGTAAGAAGTTCGATTTTTATGGTAGTTTGCGTATATTGATTCCACATATGAAATATCCTTTTATGAATGAAACAGTTACAGCTAATATGCTATCGTGGGAAACACAATTAAATGCAACTTATTATCTAAATAAGAAAATTACGTTTTATACGAACTTTGAGTATGATAGTCGCAAAGAGTCTATGAATATGTTTAAACGTTCAGTCAATCAGTGGAATATAGGTGCACGTGGTAAGTTCTTGAAGGATCGTTTAACCATGGATTTACGAGTTATGGACTTATTGCATGGTAGTAATTATAATAATCTGTATAATAACTATTTGAATATAAAGGATGGAACCCGAGGTACAAATGATTTCAGAGGAGTAAAGCTTATTTTATCGTATATCATTTTCAAAAACGATATTAAAGTGAAAGCTCAGCGTGAAAATGAAGATGTTTTAATGCGTACAAGTAAATAAAAAAAATACATATTTCCTTGCATATATAAAAATTAATTACGAACTTTATGGCCTGTTACTATATAAACAAACCTATTTAAGCCATAATACTATGAAAAAAAACCTTTTAGCATTATTATTATACTTTTCTTTAGCTACGTATTCACAAAATGGAATCACGTTTTCTGTAGAAACATTATCGCCACCAAAAGAAGCTTTACACACTCGTCAAAATAAAGTAATATGGGAAAGATTAATTCTTTCAGACATGAATATTCCTCCTTATAAAGTGAAGAACTATTCAGATTCTACTATACACAACGATATTAATGGGCATAAAATAGAATCATATGAAAAATACGGGATAGAAGTCCCATTTAATATTGTTGCTCAGAGTAAAACTCCCGACAGTTTGGTTTGCTACGGCTATCATTCTTTTTTCCAAGGCATGTATGAGGCTTATGCCAATCATCGTCCATTTGTACTATCACCCGACATGATGTGGCTGCTGATCAGTCAAGGTTTTGCGAGGCATATAAACGCTAACCCTGAGAAGATGCGTCACCTTTTTGTAAAACATTCCGGAAAGCTAGCATTGGTAGTTCCTAATGGAGAAGTAACTTTAGATAACCCCAATAGCCCTTGGGATAAGATATTTCCACAACTCACAAAGCAAATTGCAGCATCTACGGGAGACGATTTAATAAACTTACTAACAGCCGACTTTTCTACCACGACTTCTGTTGAAAGAGTGGCTTCCCAGATAACGATCATGGAAGCTATGAAACCGTATTTCGAATTTGTGGTTATGCGCATTGTATGTGGAATACCTGAAATCACCTTGACCGGCACACCGGAGGATTGGCAAAAGGTGCTCGAAAAAACAAAGAAACTAAGTGACTATGACCTGAAATGGTGGACTAAAGAAATAGAACCGTTATTGAAAGAATTTGTAAAAACATCTAAGGGCGATGTTGATAAGAGATTCTGGAGAAATATGTTTAAATGCCACTCTGAGAAAGAATATGGCGCGCCTGATATTATAAACGGTTGGATTGTAAAATTCTTCCCATACGATGAGAGAGGGATGCGGAACAATTTAAAGCAATTGGTAGGAGGAAATAGCCTTCCGGAAGAAATAGTTAAAGTGGATTTAAAATACGTTGAAAAGCGCTCGGATAGTACGATAACTACTCCATTAGAGTTGTGGGCCGGATTTATCGGTTTGGAACAAAATCCTAAGAATTTTACTTTAAAACCGGTTATAGGTTGGATGATCCGAAAGAAAAATGTAACTAGTGATAATCAATTCAGACAGGAACTTGAATCTAAGAAGAAATCCAGTATTTCAATAAAAGTAAAAGAGGTTCCGGCTGAACTCCTTGAGATGAAAGAGATAAACAGACTTGGAATTCAATTTGCGGATAAAATTGTTATCCCCGATGAATTAGCAAAAGTGAAGATCGGGTATTTAGAGCTCTTTGGAAAGATCAGCGAAAAAGAAATAAGGCGTATAAAGAACTTATTCCCCAACACGGACTTAATAATAAATAAGAAAACAATTAATCTAAAAGCAATCAATACAGATCCAAAGTTGATGAAGATGAAGCCTTTTTTAAAATACAAATAAATGAACTCAAAAATATATCCACGTAGCAATGATTATCAGACTATTTATCTGAATGCAATAATTAAGAATCCGAATATTATTGTAGGGGATTATACTGTATACAATGATTTTGCAAATGATCCAACTCTTTTTGAAAAAAACAATGTGCTGTATCATTATCCCATTAATCACGACCGATTAATAATCGGCAAGTTCTGCTCTATTGCTTGTGGAGCAAAATTCATATTTAACAGTGCCAACCATACCTTGCAGTCACTTTCAAACTATACCTTCCCACTTTTTGGCGATGGAGCGATTATTGGCACTCGTGCTGTGGTTACTAAAGATGTTCCTCCTTATACTATTGTTGGTGGTACTCCGGCAAAAGCAATCAGAACACGTTTCAACGAAACTACCATCACTCAACTACTAAACTTACAATGGTGGAACTGGCCTGTAGACAAAATACAGCAACATCTGCCGGCAATAATGAGCGGAGATTTACTTAAATCTTATTGTTCAGAAGATTGAGCTTCTGCAAATAATACAGAATGATGTAGCCTGATTCTTTCTCTTCAACTTTTTTCTCATTGTATTTTTTGAGCAAATCCGGATGATCAGCCAATAGGCTCTCCATATATTCGTGAGTGATCTTTTTTATTTGGTTATCAGATGAATCGATGTAATAGCAGAGTTGATTCTGATTTTGTCCTGCATTTCCTGTTACTGCCCCTGCAGTTGCTCCTATAAGACCAAAAAGGAAAAAATTAGTAGCTGCATAAGAAACCGTCCTTTTCGTATTCCCTGTTTTATCAGCATACAAAAAACAAATTTTATCCTTTCCAAATTGAAAAGCCGGTGCATATCCATCTGATAACTCACTCCTGCCATAAATCAATCCATCGCAATTTACATACAATGCAGAATCCTTAATAACGAAGCGAACTCTTTCTTTCAAAACCTTATTCATTTTTTCATTGGGCACAACTGCCGAAAAGCCACCTCCATTGCTCCATGTTTTGTTTTCCACATTTCGGACTTGCATAGTCAATGAATCCAATACAATCCATCTATTGCTTTTATAATCAGAAAAGGATTTGCAATATTTTCCTTGTGCGAAAGTATTAGTACTAAAAAGTACCCATGCGATGATTACGATAATTTGTTTAATTTTCATACAATCTACAATTAAGATCTCATAATAATAGACAAAACTATATGTTTTATTTGTAATACTGAAATAAACAGTAAAAAAAGTGCTGAATTCTGTTATATTTTAACATTTATCAGTCGTGGAAGCATAATAAGTACCAATAATCATTATTATTAGAGCAATAATGAACAAGGCGTTGGGTGTTTCACCTAGGAAAATAAAAGACAGGGCAACGCCGAAAAATGGTGCAATAGCATAATAAGCACTTGTTTTGGCAGCCCCAAGTTCTCGTTGAGCATATACATAAAAATAAATACTTAAGCCATAAGCCACAAAGCCTAGCAGTAACACTATGGGGATTACACTATAGTTGGTCAACTTTTCACCAACTGCTAAAGCTATTATAAGAGAGCCTATACCAGAACCCAAACCCTTAATAACTACTATTTGCAAAGGATCCTTTGAAGAGAGCTTTCGGGTACAATTATTTTCGACTGCCCAACAAATGCAAGCCAGAATTACAAAAATGGAACCTAAGGAAAAAGAGAAACTGCTAGTATCTTGAATAGTAAGAATGGCACTTGATAAGGTGATTAAAACGATAGCCTTCCAAAGCCTTTGGGTAATTTTTTCTTTAAAAACAGATAAGGCAACAATAGCCGTGGCAACTATTTCAAAGTTATTCAATAGAGAAACATTAGCAGCAGTAGTCCGGATTAACCCATACATTAAAAGTATTGGCGCTGCAATATCCAACAGAACCATCGCTATGGTGTAGGGCATATCATCTTTCTTTAGTTTCAGTTCCTGACCTTTTTTCTTTGTTCGACTACGAAGAATTCCCATAATAGACATTCCGATTCCTGCACCGAGATAAAGCATAGAAGCCATCATCATAGGAGGGATTTCCTGAAGTAATGTTTTTGACATTGGAGTACTAATCGCATAAAAAGCAGCAGCAAGAATGGCTTTAAAAATGGCAATGCGGTGTTTTGAATTCATTGAGTTTCTATATTTAAGTGCAATTTCGGTAAAAATCTCTATAAATACAACTATTTCGCAAAAAAAATTCTGTTTTCTTATTTCTGTCCATTATTTACGCCTATTATTAAAAAAATAAACCTTATTTTTGCCTCAAATTACAAAATAGAAAGATTTCTTTTTCAATCCTTTCTTTATAAATAGGAAAGATCACTTTTAAATATTATTCGTTATGAAATTATTAATCTATGGAGCAGGGGTAGTGGGTTGTACATATGGTTGGCAATTATCTGAAGCCGGACATGATGTCACTGTGTTAGTTCGAAAAGGAAAGCAACAAGTGGTAGAACAGAATGGCATTCGCATCCAATGCGATGACTTCAGAGGAAATGAGAAAAAGAGTGTTGATATCATCTTTCACCCGAAGGCAATTGAAGAATTATCTCCTGAAAATGACTATGAATACATTATAGTGCCAACAAATAATCTTCAACTGAAAGATATTTTGCCCACCTTAGGTGAATCGGCAGGAAGAGCACATATCGTTTTCTTTCAAAATATATGGGATGATTTTGAGGCTATTGCTAACTCTCTATCTCCCGAACAATACTTTTTCGGATTTCCTTTTATGGTAGGTGGAGGCAGAGATGAACAATGCATCCATAGTGCCATTTCGGGTATGGAATATTCGCATACTCCACTTGGAGAAGTAAATGGAAAAATTACTCCACGTGTAGAGAAATTAGCAAAGGCATTCGAAGAAGCCCGACTTAAGCCCATCATTTCTAAGCAAATTATAACTTGGTTGATTACACATTATGCGGTTGCTGCAGGTTTATCTGGGGGAATTATAAAAGCAGGAAGAGCTATCAAATTCACAAACGATTTAAAAAATTTGCGGGAAGCTATTCTATGCATCCGCGAAGGATTCGAGGTTTGCGTGAAAAGAGGTATCAACCCCAAAGCAGAAAAAGCGAATCGATTATACCTTCTACCACTGTTTATCAGTACTCGAATTGCTAAAAAGATATATAGCAATGAGGTACTACGCTTTATGTTTGATGGGCATGTCAATCACTCTCCCGAAGAAATAAAGAAGATGCTTGAAGATGTTATTGCGTATGGCGAAAAGTTTGGCATCGACACGCCTCACTTAAAAAAGATGCGGATCTGATCCTCAATAGTTTGTTTATATAGAAGTGCACCTTGGGAATTAAGATGTATCCCATCGATAGTCAATTTCAAATTTCGTTTTTGGCTTAAACGGTCGGCAGCTCCTTTCTGAGTACACTTTTCGGCATCTGCATATACAGAATTATAAAAATGAGTTAACAGATAGTCTGTCTGTCGGGTAGGAGATAGCACTTTTTCAAATTCTGCTCCAACGTCTGCAAGTAAACAATGATACGATTGAGCTATCGTACGGATTACTTTATTGTATTCCACACGCTTCCGATTAACAGCATCGGACAGATTTTCATTGATGCACCCGAGAGTCACTAACATTATTTGAGAGTCTTTTTCTTTCTGAATAAATTCTATCAGCTTTATATAGGCTTCTTTAAACGCTTGCAATTCAACAGGTTTCCGCCCCTTCAACAACAAATACTTTAATGCGGATTTAAATAAGAATCCTTTCTCCTGAAAAGAAGGTAGGATAATGTCGTTATAACCGGCTTCTATCAAGATGCAATCGTAGGGACAGGCATCTATTTCTTGTACTATTCTATCACTGATATTAAGAAGAGTATCTCCATTAACACCTGCATTCCTAATTATCCATTGTGGATTATCTGTTTTTAGGAGCTCTACAAAGCTTTCACCAATATTTCCTTGGGTTACACTGTCGCCCATGCATAGTAATTTCATTTCAATAAATTAATAACGATACGGATCTTCCCATTCCTTTTCAGCCAATCGACAAGCCTCATCGGAAACCTGTTGCTGCATTTTACGTTTATGCTCAACATGCGACACAATATAAATGCTCCCCTCATAAAGAAAATAGATAGGCAATGCCACAATCAGCAACGTAAAGACATCACTTGTTGGAGTAATAATGGCAGCAGCAATTAAAATTATTACTATTGCATATCGGCGATATTCGCGCATAAAAGAAGCCGTAAGTAGGCCTAAATATCCTAATAGCCAACAAAGTATAGGCACTTGGAAAAGTATTCCCATCATCAAACAAAGTAACCAAAAAGTATTCATATAGCTCTCCAGAGTAATCGTATTAATTACGGTATCAGCCACCTGATAAGTCGCTAAGAAGCGAAAAGACAATGGAAATATTAAGAAATAACTAAGTGCTACTCCGCATGCAAAAAGAAAAAATGAAGCAAAGATCGCTGTCAAGGAAGATCGCTTCTCATTAGGATATAGAGCAGGGGAGATGTACGAAAAGAGAGCATAAATAATATAGGGTGAACTAACAAGTATGCCCGCATAAAGCGCTGTGGAGCAATGAATAAGAAATTGTTGCGACAATTCCGTACTAATTAGATGCGTCGAGAAATGGTCGGGTGCTAAACTAGGCATATAAAGTGCCTGAGCCGCCCGACGCAGTGCTCTATATAGAATAAAATCGTCTTGCCCCGGAGCCAATATAATTTGGAACAACGTTTCCTTTGCCAAAAAGGCCGTTAACATTGTAACAAACACCAAGCCCGCAATGCGAAATAACACACCGCGTAGCTCATCAAGATGTCCCCAAAAAGTAAGCGTTTTTTTCTCTTCCATCTATTTCGTAGAGTTCGGCGTTTGCGGAGTAGCAGAATCCTCGTTTTCCGATTTTTCGTCTTTCTCAGCACCTTTCTTTTCTGAATTTTCTTTTTCCTTTTCCAAAGGTTTATTCAGTTCCTCTTCTATTCCGTTCATCCCTTCCTTAAAACTCTTAACGCCTTTTCCGAGACCTTTCATCAATTCAGGTATACGCTTTCCACCAAAGAAAAGCAGCACAACCAATGCAATCAAAATCAATTCAGGCATTCCTACTGAACCAAGAAACAACAATTCATTCATAATCTACGATATTTATTTAATATTTTATTTTGCTTTTACCTTAACGCCTTTTTATGCAAAATATTCTTTAAAGAGAACTTTAAAATTCAAGTCTTAATAGCTGTATAAACTAAAAACCAAATTCGTCCACCTTTACAGCTTTCTCACGCCTTTCAACAAAAGGCTTAGCAGCACGATGCACCACATTACCTTCCACATGAACAGCTCGGAAAGGTTTAGAGGGACATACATACTCACAACCTCCACAACCTACGCAAATATTGGTATCCACTTTAGGAATTGTCAATCCATCTTTATACGGTACCATTGCTATGGCCTGTGTGGGACAGTGTTCGGAGCATGCTCCACAATTAGTTCCTTTTTTATAGACGATGCAATTTTCTTCTACAAAAACCACTTTACCAGTCTGTGTAAGATGCTTCCGCTCTACCGTAAGCGGACGAATTGCCCCCGTAGGGCAAAGTTCTCCGCAAAGCGTACAGTCGAAATTACAGAATCCTTTTTCGAACGATACAGTAGGCTGCATTATTCCGGCAAGACCATATTCCATTAACGCAGGCTTCAGCACATGCGAAGGGCACTTACTAACACACAAATGGCAAGCCGTGCAATGTGCCAAAAGGTTGGCCCGACTTTCTGATCCGGGTGGAGTGATAGGAACTTTCCGATGATCGTCTATTCTACTTCCGGCAGGCTGGGAGAGGGCATTCCATGCCTTCTTCTTATCCTGCGCCAAAAGAGTAGGTATAGCAACCGCCGTAGTAAAAGCAGTGACTAAGAATTGTCGCTTTCCTTGATCAGTAAGCTCATCTTTAGTGGGTATGTAGCTACTTTTGGGGGGAGTAACTTTTAAAGAGCCCAGCGAATGTTTTTTCTTTTTTTCGAGATGAAAGCCATAATATAGAGCACCTCGAGGACATTTTTCCAAACAGTTAAAACAATCCACACAACGTGAAACATCCACCTTTTTAGCCACCGAACTTATGCATGAAGCTTTGCAGCTATGTGCACAAGAACCACAACGGTTACATTTTTCTCTGTCAACACGAATGCGTAGCAAAGAAAAACGACTTAGCAAACTCAAGAAAGCACCTACCGGACA
>Ga0302170_10000843_pt1 | contig 12110 bp, 16 predicted proteins | sample I_Fen_N2_1_FD_193492 | JGI IMG/M metagenome (GOLD analysis project Ga0302170, IMG submission 193492) | Peat permafrost microbial communities from Stordalen Mire near Abisko, Sweden - I_Fen_N2_1 | ecosystem: Environmental > Terrestrial > Soil > Wetlands > Permafrost | place: Sweden: Abisko...
AAAGTATTTTTCGGGGTGTTTTGCATCCACAGAAACAGAAAGGACTTTCAAGGAAAGTGCTTTCGAGAAGTAAGGTTTATTGCCTACAATTACTTTAAAGGGAGGCAAATAATACAGAGCCGAGTCGAAAGAAGTTATCAAAAGAGTTTCTGTCAGCTGCATACGTTTGTTATCATCCAGCATCACCGTATCGAGATGAGGCTTCTCAAGAAGCTCCACCCGACCAATCAGTGTATCTTTCAGCGCAGGGAAAATCACCTTCTGTCGGGCATCACAAGAAACCTGCAAACGAATCTTCGTCTGATGACCAATAAGAATCTGTACAGAATCTATCTTGGCCTCCACCGTGACTTGCTGAGCTTGCAGATTCACCGCTCCACCCAGCAGCAATCCGAACAAAACTATTCGTATATTTCTTAATCTTTTCATTTGTTCTTAATTCATTGTTAGCATCTTTGCAGACTTACGATCTACGATCAAAAAGTTCCATAAGAGCTTTTACATAATCCTGGTCAGTCCGCACAGAACAAACATCTACTTTACTTTGAATAAACACATTATTAAGTTTACCCTGCATCTCTGTCCACCACTGCGCATGCATTTTTCGAAGCTTAGAAGAAGAGGTATCAATCCATCGTTCTTCACCCGTTTCAGCATCTTTAATTCGCAACAAACCTACATTAGGCAGTTCAGCAACTCGACGATCATACACCTGTACCGCCACCAAATCGTGCTTGCGCGAAACAATGGTAAGCGGATCTTTAAAGGGCTTCTCATCGATAAAGTCACTCAACACGAATATCGTGCTACGCTTCTTATTGACACGTGTAAGGTATTGCAAGGCTTGTGCAAGATCGGTTCGCCGACTTTCCGACTGGAAGTCGATCAGTTCACGAATGATATAAAGAATATGTTTACGGCCTTTCTTAGGCGGGATAAACTTTTCTATTCGATCCGAAAAGAAGATCACGCCGATTTTGTCGTTGTTCGTCATCGCACTGAAAGCAAGAGTAGCCGCTATCTCGGTCACCATCTCTTTCTTCAGTTGTCGCTGAGTACCAAACTCCAAACTACCCGACACATCTACCATAAGCATCAAGGTGAGTTCACGTTCCTCTTCAAAGACTTTCACAAAAGGCTTGTTGAAACGTGCAGTGACGTTCCAATCAATATCGCGAATGTCATCGCCATATTGATACTCGCGCACCTCACTAAAGGCCATACCTCTGCCCTTAAAAGCACTATGATATTGACCAGCAAAGATGTTTTGAGAAAGTCCGCGTGTCTTGATCTCGATTTGCCGAACCTTTTTTAACAGTTCACTTGTTTCCATAAATACTTAGGGCACTTCTACCTTATTTAAAATCTCGTTGATAAGATCATCAGATGTTTTATTTGCAGCTTCAGCTTCATAACTCAAGCCAATACGATGGCGCAATACATCGTGAGCAATCGCACGGATATCCTCCGGAATAACATACCCTCTCTGCTTAATAAATGCATAAGCACGAGCAGCCAAAGCCAAACTAATTGAAGCACGAGGAGAACAACCAAAGTCGATCATTCCTTTAAGCTCTTTCAAGCCATATTGCTCTGGGAAACGAGTTGCAAAAACGATATCTACGATGTAACGCTCAATCTTTTCGTCGATGTAAACCTCTTTCACCACTTCGCGTGCTTTAAGGATTTCTTCTGCAGTGAGGATAGGAAGTAGATCTTTCTTCTGACCTTCAATATGCTGACGAACAATGGCGCGTTCCTCTTCAGGTTTAGGATAAGAGATAATCACCTTTAGCATAAAACGGTCCACCTGTGCCTCGGGCAACTGATACGTACCTTCTTGCTCAATCGGGTTTTGTGTAGCTAACACCAAAAAAGGTTCGGGCAATTTGAAAGTTTCTGTAGAGAGCGTTACTTGACGCTCCTGCATAGCTTCCAACAAAGCACTCTGCACTTTGGCTGGTGCACGGTTAATTTCATCTGCTAATACGAAATTAGCAAAGATGGGCCCCTTTTTTGCCAAGAATTGCTCTGTCTTTTGCGAGTAAATCATTGTACCGATTACGTCGGCAGGCAATAAATCGGGGGTAAACTGAACGCGACTATACGAAGCGTGTATAAGACTCGCGAGTGTTTTTATTGCAAGCGTTTTAGCCAATCCAGGCACTCCTTCAAGAAGGATATGTCCGTCACTAAGAAGGCCTACAAGGAGAGATTCTACTAAATGCTTTTGACCTACGATTACTTGATCCATACCTGCTTGAAGGTTGGTTACAAAACCGCTTTGTGCCTGAACTCTATCGTTAAGAGCACGAATGTCAATAATTTCTGCCATAATGTTAGGACGTTTTTTTTATTTTTTGAGTTCGTTTTTTAAATTACTTCTTCATCAATTTTGGAATCTTCAGCACCATGCCCAAAGAAATATTATCTGCATTCTTTACTGTCGCAGAATTGTGTGCTAAGATGAGTGCCCACAAATCGCGACAACCATAATATTTTTTAGACAATCTTGCCAAATTCATACCTTTGGTTAGCGTGATCGATTCCAATGTTCCTACTATTTTATAATCTTTTGGATTTGCATGTGCCTCGGTAATCCATAATTTATCATCGGCTTGAGCAGTAGAAGTCGCCGACTTCTCTACCACAGGTGCAGGTGGCGTTTTCGACTTGCTCTGCACAGCTGCCGGTTCTTGTTTGTCTTCCTTAGCTTCTTCCACTTTTTTGGGTTGAGCAATCGGTTGACTCGGCGCTACAGACGCTTCTTTTTGATCGGCTATTTTGATGATTATTTTCTGTCCTTTAGTTCCCATAATATCCTGTATCCATACAGGTTGAGTAAAAAACACAAAGCTTATCATTAATAAGATTGCAACAAGTATAGTGGTAGTGATAAAGAACGGGAAACGATACGTTTTCTGCGAAGCACGAAGCGAAGCTTCATTTCTGGCTCTTCTTTCTTTTGCCTTTTCAAGTCCTTCTAATTTCACGCCTTCCGTATTAAGTACTTCGGGTGTAGCGAGAACTTTGGGTTCAGCGACTTCCTGATTTGGTCCTTCCGACCTTTCCGATCGGAGGGCAATGGATTCTGCCCAATGTGGAGACGCTTTTGAAGCAGACATTACCACCTCAGGAGATCTGCGGCCGATGATTGATCGAGATGCTTCTTCTTCCTCCGTTGTTTTTTCTTCTCTCTGTTTATTCTCAATCCGTTGCGATAAACTCTGAACCGGACGGGATAAAGGCTGAACTGGTTTAGAGAGTTCCTCAACCGATTCGGATAAAGATTCCGGCTTTTTACGGCCCAAAGGGCGAAAGATATTCTCTTCCTCCTCTTTTTGTAATTGTTGTTTTGCTTTCAGACGAGCTAAAAGTTCAGCAGCAGCACGCGAACGTTCTCTTTTCAGTAGATCCTTTGGATCTTCCGATTCTGGTTCTGCAATGGGAGCTGACGTAGGAATCTCGGGTTGAGGTTGAGTCAACGGCTGCGGATCAAAGGCAGGAGACTGTATATTAGCATCGAAAGGGACTGTTTTGTCAACCACTGGAATTGAGAAAACTGTGGTTTTCTTCCTTGCAGTCATCGGATTCACGGGATTAGTTGCAAGAGGAGCTTGAGGAATCGTTTCAGAAGGAACAACAGCTGCACGAGGTGTAACTGAAATAACTTCTACCGAAGAATGATTTTTTTCTTTAGACGCTGACTCGGAAACAGGCTCAGCAGGTGAATCTTCTAAATCCGTACTTAGCTCTCCCGTATCAGGATCCACGGATGAATCCTCATCGACTTCTGTATCCTTAAAATCGACACCTTCATTTAGCGTCACTGCTTCAAAATGAGCAAAAGGTTTATTTATTAAATCCTTCAAAGCAGCTTCGGGGGTAAACGAGAACTTTTGATAACCTTCTATCACAATACGCTCTCCTGTATTTACAGCCACACTTTCACGGGGACTCATACTGATGAGCTTAAAAGTACCCAGACCTTTAATCTTCACATATTTATCCTCCGATATCGCTCGGTCGATACAGTCGAACACATCGCGTACAAAGGCAAAAGCCTCTTCTTGCGATAAGCCCGCTTTTCGCGCCAATATATCGGCTAGTTCTGTAGTAGAAATACGCTCGTTCATCACTTATTCTCCTTATATTTTTCCTTAATTGAAGCCGAAGGTTTAAAATTAACTACCAACTTAGGTGGTATCAATAAGCGATTTTTAGTAACCGGATTCACGGAGATACGCTCATTTTTCTTCTTTACTTCAAAAGTACCAAACCCACTAATCGCCACGGTATTACCCTCTTGCAGCTGTTCGGCAATCGCATTCACCAACAAAGAAAGCTTTTTTTGCGAATAAGAAGAGGTATAGCCCCCCTCAGTAGTAAGTTTAGATAAGAATTCTTTGTGATTCATAATATCAAAGTATTATTTAATTAAGGATGCATACAAATCATATTCGTCGGCAGAGGTTATCTTTACTTGATAAAATTTTCCGATCACGAATCTTTTTTCGCTGAGTGGCATAAGCACTTCGGGGTCTACCTCCGGGCTATCGAACTCTGTACGTGCAATGGCATAATCGCCTTCATAACGATCAATGATTACCTTAAATTCTTTTCCTACTTTCTCGGCGTTCAGCTCAGCAGAAATCGCTGTCTGAATTGCCATAATCTCATCCAAACGTTTCTCTTTTACCTCGGCAGGTACATCATCGGCATAGGTGTCTGCCGCATAAGTGCCTTCTTCTTCAGAATAAGCGAATGCTCCCATCCTTTCAAAACGAATGTCTCTAACAAATTGTTTCAGCTCTTCAAAATCTTGTTCCGTTTCACCGGGGTATCCTACCATCAAAGTGGTGCGAATATGTATGCCGGGTACTTCCTTACGAATGGTTTCAAGCAATTGGTAAGTCTCTGCTTTGGTTACATTGCGGCGCATTCTCTGCAAAATAGGATCGCTCACATGTTGCAATGCAATATCCAAGTATTTACAAACCGTAGGTTGTTCACGCATCACACGCAACAAATCAGTGGGGAAATGAGCTGGGTAAGCATAATGAAGGCGAACCCACTCCACTCCTGGCTCTAATGCTATTTGCTCAACGAGGTCGGCAATACGTTGCTTCTTATACAAATCAAGACCATAATAGGTAAGTTCCTGTGCTATAATCTGAAACTCTTTTACGCCACTTTGAACCAAATAACGTACTTCTTGAAGGATTTCTTCTATCGAGCGACTTTTATGCGCACCCGTCATTATCGGAATGGCACAGTAGGCACATTGACGATCACAACCTTCGGATATCTTTAGATAAGCATAATGTTTTGGAGTTGTTAATCTGCGCTCAAAAGAGAAGCTATAAGAACCTACTCTATCGAATTCTGAGAGTAAGCCGGCCCAATCAAATTTGCCGAAGTAGCGATCTACTTGCGGAATTTCTTGCTGAAGTTCCTTTAAATAGCGCTCCGAAAGGCAACCCATCACATAAAGCTTCTTTAGCTTGCCTTTTTCCTTGGCTTCAGCAAACTTTAAAATCATATCAATTGATTCCTTCTTTGCATCGCCAATAAAACCACATGTATTAATAATCGCAATCTCTCCTTGGGGGCGTTTTGCATCATGATGAACAAAATATCCTCTATTCTCTAGTTGGCTTATCAGCTTCTCGCTGTCTACCAAGTTTTTTGAGCACCCCATGGTGACCAAATCGATTCGATTTTCTTTCATTTCTTTCGTTGATAAACTATTATGTATAAAGATTTTCGCTTAGCTAAAAAGCGAATCTACAAATTCAGATCTACGGAACACTTGTAAGTCTTCGATCCCTTCGCCCAAGCCGATATATTTTACAGGGACTTTAAACTGATCGCTTACACCAATCACTACTCCGCCTTTCGCCGTTCCATCAAGCTTCGTAATAGCTAAAGCCGTCACTTCGGTGGCTAGAGTAAATTGCTTAGCCTGCTCAAAGGCATTTTGTCCGGTAGAGCCGTCTAGTACAAGTAGTACCTCGTCGGGAGCATAATCGACAACCTTACACATTACATTCTTTATTTTTGTGAGCTCATTCATAAGCCCGACTTTATTATGTAAGCGACCGGCAGTATCGATGATCACCACATCGGCCTCATTGGCAACCGCCGATTTCACCGTATCGAAAGCTACGGAAGCCGGATCAGAGCCTTGCTTCTGATGAATAACGGGTACACCTACACGCTCTCCCCAAATGATAAGCTGCTCTACTGCGGCTGCACGAAACGTGTCGGCAGCACCGAGATATACTTTTTTTCCTGCTTTTTTGTATTGATAGGCCAACTTGCCAATCGTGGTAGTTTTGCCCACTCCATTTACGCCCACCACTAAAACAATGTAGGGTTTACGAGCAATGGGAGCTGCAAAGTCAACCACTTCCTCTTCATTGGTTTCAGAGAGAAGGGCTGCTATTTCGTCACGAAGAATTTGTTGTAATTCGGTTGTATTTACGTATTTGTCACGTTCTACACGCTTTTCTATACGCTCTATGATACGAAGCGTGGTTTCAACTCCTACATCGGAAGTGATGAGCACCTCTTCCAGATTATCGAGCACTTCGTCGTCCACTTTCGATTTTCCTGCTACTGCACGAGCGATTTTACCAAACACACTTTCCTTTGTTTTCTGTAAACCTTTATCAAGTGTCTCCTTCTTTTCTTTCGAAAACAGTCCAAAAAATCCCATATCAATTATCTTTTTAATATATGGGGCAAAGATACAAAAAAATACTTGTATAGATGCAAGCTTTTTGACTTAAATATATTAAAAAAGAGCGATGGAATGGACAAAAAAAAGCAACTCCCACCTACTCGTTAAAGTCGGTGGGAGCTGCGTGTATATGTACTATACGAGAATTGCGATTACTTCTTCAAGAAGTCTGCAACCTGCTCGTTAGGGATGATGCGCTCGTCAAACATGTAAGCACCCGTCTTGGGAGATCTTACCATTTTGATCACTTTTGAAAATGCACGGCCGTCCTTGCCGTCCTGCAAACTTGCGACTGTTTTCTTTGCCATGGGTTATAATCTCCTATATTTACTTAATTTCTTTATGAACGGTCATTCTCTTGAGGATGGGGTTGTATTTCTTCAACTCCAAACGCTCTGTAGTGTTTTTACGATTTTTAGTCGTAATATAACGAGAAGTACCGGGCATTCCGCTCTCTTTATGTTCTGTGCACTCTAGAATAACTTGTACTCTTCCGCCTTTTGCTTTCTTTGCCATTGCTGTAATTTCTTAAAATTAACCGATAACTTTAATGTTTTTCCAATCACAATAGCCTTTAGCCACTGCGTCGTTAAGAGCTGCTTCCAACCCTTTTTTGTTTATCACACGAAGACCAGAAGCGCTGAGGTTTAAACTAATCCAACAGTCCTGTTCAACGTAATAGAATTTTTTAGTAAACAAGTTCACATCGAAAGTTCTTTTCGTTCTTCTCTTAGAGTGTGAAACATTGTTGCCAATCATGGCTTTTTTTCCTGTAATTTGACAAATTTTTGACATTTCTATCTATAATTTATTGTTGCTTTTATGGATTTATCCCAAATCGAGCACAAAGATAACGCTTATATCCCAAATAAACAAACAATTAAAGCGAAAAAAGACGATTTACACGTATTTTTAATTTCTTTCCTAAAAGGATTATTTCTCATCCACGGCCATGAGCAACAATTTCAGTGCATTTATTGCAGCTTTATTGCTATTCTCAGCACGTCCTTGGTCGCCCGTTTGTAAGTAGGTAAGAATTTTTTCTCCGTAAGCGGCTGCCATCCAGATGGTTCCTACAGGCTTCGAAGGAGTTCCTCCCTCCGGCCCTGCAATGCCAGATGTGGCAACTGCGCAAATTGCGCCGAATGCTTTTTGTGCACCGCATACCATCTCTACGACTGTAGCTTCGCTAACTGCGCCACATTCATCAAGGGTCTCTTTTCGAACACCCAATAAATCTTGTTTTGCACTATTGGCGTAAGCCACTATGCCACCGAGGAAAAAATTAGAACATCCCGCAAGAGATGTAATCCTTGAGGCGATGCGCCCACCAGAACAGCTTTCGGCTGTAGCGAGTGTTACATCTAGGAGCGTTAAACGCTGTGCCACGAGTTCCTCCGTAGAGTGGGTCGTACGCGAGCTATCAAGCTCCTCCTCTATCCTACTAATTGGTATAATTCGCATATTCTATATGCCATTGTCTTTGCGGTGCGCGCATGGTTAAGCATCATCGACCACGGTCTACGCGTTTTTTTGACGTTGCAAAGATACAAACTATACTTGTAACAACCAAACTTTTCAATCTTTTTTTATGGAAGATGCTTCCTTTTCTTTTAAAACGCACTTTCGTCTATTTAAAAAGAAGCGCATAATTCATAAATTTGTTCCGCATCTTTTAAAAAAAGACCTAGGCCATTTTTTAAAAGATCTAAAGCATTTTTATTTTCATCTAAGGCAAAATGAAATAACTTACAAAAGAGTTATTTAAAAAAAACTACTTTCACCACAAAAACGGTGCTTTTTCAGCGCTAAAAGAAGAAATACTACGAAAAAAGTTTTATCTTTGCCACAAAAAGGGACAAAAGCCGCAAAAAAGAGAAATCTTCCACCTTATTTATATATGCCTATTCATAATTAAAGCTTAACGTCAGTTCAGACATGCAAATTTCGCGATATCTACTGTCCATTCTATTCGTCGCCCTGCTCCTTTCATTGGCGAGTTGCCGTTCTTCGGAAAGTAGAATCATGCACCAATACATCCATGAAGCCGAAGATAAACTAGGCGTAAAAATCGAAAAAAAAGATTATGTCCCACTATACCTTGAGGTTGCTGACTGGTTGGGCGCTCCCTATTGCTATGGAGGAACAAGCAAAAAAGGAGTCGACTGTTCGGGCTTTACCTGTGCTATCTATCAGAAAGCATACGATCAAAAAATACCACGCAACTCAGAACGTCAGTACGACTATAGCAAACGAAAAATAAAGAAAGAAGCCCTAAAAGAGGGAGATCTCGTTTTCTTCACCGTGAAGAATGCAAAAAGTACTGTCAGCCACGTGGGCATCTACCTAAAAGAAGGAAAATTCGCCCATGCTAGCAATCGCGGCGTAATAATCAGCAATCTGGATGAGAGATACTGGCAACAAAATTGGGTAAGTGGCGGCCGAACAAAATGATTTTTGAATACACAACCTCATTTTTTACAAAAAAGATTTGCACAGAATAAAAAGAATCTGTATCTTTGCACCCAATTATTCCTCAGCAGGTTAAAGAAGTGTGATTGAAAGAAATCTCCACCTGTCGGATAAAACCTATAAAATTGCATTATAAAATGTACGCAATTGTAGAAATTAATGGTCAGCAGTTTAAAGCTGAAGCTGGCAAAAAGCTATTCGTTCACCACATTCAAGGTGCTGAGAATGGCGCTAATGTGGAGTTTGACAAAGTATTGTTGATCGAAAACGAAGGCAATATCACTGTAGGTGTACCCACAATCGAGGGTGCAAAGGTAGTTGCAGAGGTTAAGACTGCGCTTGTTAAAGGTGATAAAGTACTTATCTTCCACAAAAAGAAACGCAAAGGCTACCGCAAACTGAACGGTCACCGTCAGCAGTTCTCTGAGATCACAATTAAAGAAGTAGTAGCTTAATCATTAAAGTTTAGAAGAAATGGCACATAAAAAAGGTGTAGGTAGTTCTAAGAACGGCCGCGAATCAGCAAGCAAAAGATTAGGTGTTAAGATTTTCGGTGGTCAAGCATGCAAAGCAGGTAACATCATCGTACGTCAAAGAGGTACTGTTCACAATCCGGGTGAAAACATCGGTATGGGCAAGGACCACACACTTTATGCACTTGAAGATGGTTTAGTACGCTTCAAAAAAGGTCGTAGCGACAGAAGCTATGTTTCTGTAGTTCCTTTTGCTAAGGCAGAAGCAGAGGCATAAACTAGAATCCCTCTTAAAGAGAGAAACAACAAAACAAGAGAGAGAGAGTCCTTACGAGGAGATCTCTCTTTTTGCTTTAAAAATACAATACTAACCAGAAAACTACAACAATGAGAACACACAAATATTCACTCGCACTACTATTACTGGGAGGTGCATTAATACTCTTCTGCCCTACCCTCCAAGCCGGACATATCGACACCATACAGGTAAGCAGCCCCTCGATGAAGAAAACCGTGGAGTGCTACGTAGTTGAACCTGATAAAGCTTCTGCCACGCATCCAATGCCTGTACTTTATCTGCTACACGGATACGGAGGAAACGCTGGCACTTGGCTACGCATCAAACCCCAACTAAAAGACTTGGCCGACACGTACGGCATGTACATTGTATGTCCCGATGGCAAGAACTCGTGGTATTGGGACAGTCCCCAGAATGCGGAGATGCGCTACGAAACATTCGTCAGCAAAGAACTTATCACAGGTATCGACCAACGTTATCATACTATTCCTCAGCGGACTGCTCGCGCCATCACCGGTTTATCGATGGGTGGACACGGTGGCATGTGGATTTCCATCCGTCACAAAGACACCTTTGGAGCAGCAGGAAGCACCAGTGGCGGAGTCGACATTCGCCCTTTCCCTAAAGAATGGGAAATGAGCAAACAGCTAGGAAGTGAAGTCGACCACCAACGCATTTGGGATGAACACAGTGCGATCAACCTAATCGAGACTCTTAAAAACGGGGATCTGGCACTGATTATCGACTGTGGCTACAGCGACTTCTTTCGCGAAGTGAACGAAGCCTTCCATCAAAAGCTGTTGAAACAAGGTATTGACCACGACTATATTGTGCGTCCCGGTGCACATACGGGTGACTATTGGTTCAATTCGATCGATACGCAGTTACTCTTCTTTAGTAAGTATTTTCAAAACAATAACACCGCAAAACTATGAGAAAGAAGATTCTATTTACCCTGGCTATCGTACTCCTTAGCCTCGCATCAGCTAGTGCACAAAGTACACAAGCTACCATCAACGAGTACCTCAAAGCCGCTGAACGTGGAGATGCTACCGGACAAAACAATCTGGGCAACAGCTACTACTACGGATACGGTGTAACGCAGAACTATCAACAGGCTATCTATTGGTTTGAGAAAGCTGCCGGACAGGGCTTTGCAGATGCACAATACAACCTTGCCAGCTGTTTCTACAACGGCAACGGCATCGAGAAGAATCTCCCTGAGGCAATCATTTGGTTCGAAAAAGCTGCAAAGCAAGGTCATGCCGGTGCACAAAACAATCTCGGCACTTGCTATTTTAACGGACAAGGTGTAAAGAAGGACCCCAAGAAAGCTTACGAATGGTTCGAGAAGGCTGCGCTACAAGGTCATGCATTAGCCCAGAACAACCTAGGACTTTGCTATACGGAAGGAAAAGGCACCATTCGCAATCATAGCAAAGGAGCTGAGATGTATCGCAAAGCCGCCGAACAAGGCAATGCAGCCGGTCAATACAACCTCGCTATCTGCTACGACAACGGGCAAGGTATAAAGCAGGATCGCAAAGAAGCTAAAAAATGGCTCGACAAATCAGCTGAACAAGGCAATGCGAAAGCTCTTAAATTAGCAAAGAAGAAACGATTCAATAAATAAGAGAAAGTTCATTCATTGCCTTATACCTAAAAGAATACTCGCTTTTCTTAATAAGATATTATCTATTTCGATAAAATGCCATCTGCTTGAAATACAGCTAAAGTTATAGAATAAATCAGGGCAACCTACTAAAAGTAAGTTGCCCTGATTTATTCTATTTACCGGAGGTTCTTTAGAACTCGCAGCTTCCAGGAGTACGTGGAAAAGGTATTACGTCGCGAATATTTGCCATACCGGTTACGAAGAGCAGAAGACGCTCAAAGCCTAAGCCAAAACCAGAATGAGGACAAGTACCGAAACGGCGGGTATCAAGATACCACCACATATCTTTCATCGGAATATCCAATTCCTCAATACGAGCAGTAAGTTTATCGTAATTTTCTTCACGCTCTGAACCGCCAATGATCTCGCCAATCTTTGGGAAAAGCACATCCATGGCACGAACCGTTTTCCCGTCTTCATTCAGCTTCATATAGAAAGCCTTAATTT
>Ga0302170_10000849_pt1 | contig 12076 bp, 7 predicted proteins | sample I_Fen_N2_1_FD_193492 | JGI IMG/M metagenome (GOLD analysis project Ga0302170, IMG submission 193492) | Peat permafrost microbial communities from Stordalen Mire near Abisko, Sweden - I_Fen_N2_1 | ecosystem: Environmental > Terrestrial > Soil > Wetlands > Permafrost | place: Sweden: Abisko...
ACTGTGCTTTATATTCGTGCGACGAAAGACTCTTCAGAATTTGCTCGGCAAAGGAAAAATACTTTTGCTTGTTTTCCTGACTATAATTACACAACTCCAAAAGTGCAGATGCATAAATTGCTCCGGCTGATGCATCCCGCTCTTCATTCGGAATATTGGGCGCATTAAAATCCCAATAAGGAATTTTATCTTTTGGTAAATTAGGGTGATTCATTATAAAACCGGCGATACCCTCAGCTTGTCTCAGGTATTTCGGATCTTTGGTCTCGCGATACATCATGGTGTAACCATACAATGCCCAACCCTGTCCTCTGGCCCAGGCCGAACTATCATTAGCTCCCTGAACTGTACGCTTACTGTACACTTTCTCTCCTTCTTCGTAACCAACCAAATGATAGCTGCTAAAGTCAGGCCGAAAATGATTTTTCAACGTATTGTCGGCATGCTTTATGGCAATGTTATATAAGCTAGTATCATTCGAGTTTTTTGCCGCCCAAAGAAGAAATTCCAGGTTCATCATGTTATCAATAATTACCGGGTATTTACAATCCTGAAATTGATTCCACGATTTTATAACACCATAAGCAGGATTAAAACGCGTAGCCAGTGATTTAGCACCGGTAAGCATCGGTTCAATATATTCCTTATTTTTTGTTAGCCGATAACCATTTCCAAAAGTACAATACAGGATAAAGCCCAAATCGTGCGTTCCTTTGTTGTATTTCTCTTTTTCTACTGCCTTTGTCCAGATGTTTGCTGCTTTTTTCCATTTGTTATCGCCGGTAAATTCATAAATATACCACAACGAACCTCCGAAAAAACCACTACACCACCAACTGGAGACGCGGTTATCGGGCGAGCCATCGGGCTTGGTTGACTGCGGAAACTTAGTGATGTCAGGGTGCGACAATAACATGCCTTCGTACTGTTTAGCCGCAAAAGCAAATTCCTTTTTTACATCAACAACCGGCTTCGTTCGAGAAAATCCAACTTTGAACACCAGTAACAAACAAAATACGAGAATGAATTTCAATTTCATAGAGAGTTATTTTATGATTAAAAATACAATTTATCAGAGACTATACAACAACCAACAAATATCATCCGGACTATTTTTATCCAACTTCACCCGCAGGGCTTCGTATTGCAGATTTCCACTTATAGATGAAAGTTTGCGAAGCTCTTCGCCAATTTGCACTTCCACTACATCCCAATCGTGTATTTGTTGCCATTTCCACTCCGACTTTTTTCCAACATAGTTCGTCAGAAAATCAAGTCCCTTTACAATACTACGACCATCGGAAGAAACCTCTTTCAATAAGTCAACGCCCTGATGTTTGGCAATAGCTGCCATATCTATCATGTGAGTAATATTGTACCACGAATAATGAAACGCAAGCGTGCGGGTTAATTCCTCAGGTTGCGAACCATCTGGCGTAATCTGAACAAAGATACGTTGTTGCGCGAAATTATGTATCTTTTCGAGTGCAATTTCTGGTCGACCTGAAAACAGTGCGCAAGCTGACAGTTGAACTTCATAAGCCGTGCCGTGATTATTTTTTGCCACAGCTTCATCTCTTCCGTTTTTACTTTCGAGCAGCCAGGTGGTAAAATCCGAAAACCATTTTTTCAACCCGGCATATTGCGCTTTCGACAGCTCGCCCGAAGCATTTAAAACGGTAATGGCATCCGTCAACGACACAAAATTATAGGTATCAATAATTCCATATCCACGACCGGTACTTCTGCCAGGAACGTGCTGTGCAAAATCCAGATTGGGATTCATGCGCGTAGCCGGATTCAGAAACCAGGTATCCAAAAGCTCCGCAGCACGGCGACTGTACTTTTTATCTCCCGAAAAATAGCCGGCCAGCGTCATGCTAACCACACCATCAATCATAGCCGTTTTGGGTTCAGCATCGTATTGTTTTAGTTCCGGATTACGTTGACCATCCTTGTTGATGTACGGTAACCCATCTTTACTATCCGGATTTGGCCAAAAATAAATAGCCAGACTCATGTAATCGTGCTTGTTTCCACTGGCCGGAGCCTTTACTTTATCCATCACTGTGGCATAATGAGCCACAAGAGCTGATTCAGCCTTTTTAATAAGGGCATTATAGGCCGGCCGATATTGAGGTAAATGAATAGATTTCTTTACTTTGGCCAGCTTTTGGCTATCCCATAGATTTGTAGCAAGAGGGCGTGATACTGCTTGTAGTACTGTAACAAAAAGCAGCAAAAACAGGACATTTATTTTTTTCATTTTTTATTCTATTATTCATTTTTTATTCAAAAATACGCATTTATTGGTTGATAAAAAATATTGCGCTGATGTAAAACCGAGATAATATTTTCTCATTTCTACACCAGCAGCAACACCAACCATCTTAACTAAAAACAACAACATACTTTTTTATACCTAAACTTACCCAACCAAAATCAACCTAAATAAATCACGTGATAAATTATGTAATTCTGTTGTCTGCGAAACGGATAAGCTTTTTTATTTAATCTTCTACCACCAATGTAGAAATAGAGTGTGGTAAACTGTTTACTGACACGGCCTTATTTCCAATAGAAAGATTGTAATTGGTTTCTGCAGAACCTGTATTCATCACAATCACCGCAATTTTGCCATCTACATTTTCGAAAGCAGTAGTGAGCAATTTATCTCTGTTCGATGAGCAACTGATGCGTTTAGCTCCCGGACGGACATACTTTGAGAACTGACCCAGATAGTAATAGATATTAGTGTAAATCAATTTACCAGTTCTGGTATCAGCATGAATAGGAGCAAAACAAAAATTCCCAACATGATTAGGACCACCGGTTTCATCCAGCAGAATATTCCAGTCGGTCCAACCCACAGCACCATTATTAAAATCGTTTATGAGTGAGGTACCGTATTTTTCACCCAGTGCCCAGTCATTAACTCTGTCCAACTTGAATGATTCTATGCAACCCTCGGTGAAAATCAGATTCTTTTCCGGAAAAGATTCATGTACACGTTTGATATTTTCGAATAACATAGTGCCACCTGTCCATGTTTCGTACCAGTGAAAACCAACACCCCAAATGTATTTCGCCGCTTCGGGATCGTTTAAAAGCACTGATGCACGTTGGTAAATCAAATCGCGGTTATGGTCCCAGGCAATGAGTTTTTTATCCGCCATCCCACTTTTATGAAGCGTAGGTCCCAGGTAATTTTTTACAAAGTCACGCTCTTCGTCGGCAGTAAATATGCACGACTCCCAGCGTTGTTTGGCCATCGGTTCATTCTGAACTGAAAGCCCCCAAACAGGAATGCCTTGTGCTTCGTAGGCGCGAATAAATTTCACATAATAATTGGCCCAACTTTGATTGTAGCGACTCAATAATTTACCACCACCCAACATGTTATTGTTATCTTTCATCCATGCCGGTGGACTCCAGGGACTCACAAAAAGAGTCAACTTACCACCCGCAGCCGCAATAGCCTGTTTGATAAAAGGAATGCGGAATTTCTGATCGTGCGCAACATTGAAAGTACGGAGAGCCGAATCGCCATCAGCAACATAAGTATATGTATCACTGGAGAAATCGCAGCTGTTGATGTTGGTACGTGCCAATGTGTAACCAATACCCTGTTGAGGATTGTAATATGCGCTGAGGAACTCCTTTTGAGTTTCTTTGGATAATTTGGCAAATGTTTCGGCAGAAGCATCGGTGAGTGCACCTCCAATGCCTAAAACCGTCTGATAGGTTTTAGACGGATCAAGAAAAACACATGCCTCTTTCTCCAATGGTTGCTTTACTTCCAGAAAGTGCAAAGAAGATCCTTTAGCAAGTCTCAGTGATGTATTTTGAGCAGTTGTATAGACATTTACCTGCTTTCTGCTGATATCGGATGCAGGATTATTTAGGGCTACAGCCTGCATGCAGCAAGAGACCATAACCAAATGTGTAAGTACGATAGAAAAATGTTTCATATTTAATATATTACCTTGATAACTAATACTATGATAGAAATATAATATCTCTTGAATTTTATACATTGATAAATAAGCTCCCTTACCGAAACCGGATATTAATTCATCTCTCAGATTCAATACTCCGGTTCCATCGGGGGTTACTAACTTATTTTTATCAATTACCAACCGGTATTTTGCGTCCAGTCGGTTTTGGATATTTTACTTTTTGTGAAATCAGATGGAATTCATACATCCAGATTATTTATTCTTTAAAAAATCCTCGCGTACAGGGCTAAATGAATCGACTAAAATTCCGGTTTCGAGACATTTGACACCATGCAACAGACCAGAGGCCACAAAGAAACCATCGCCGGCGGACAAAATTTGTTTTTTGCCTGCAACCTCCACTTCGAACTTACCGGCAGCCACAAAGGTGCTTTGCGAATGAGGATGGGTATGTGGAGCACCTATAGCACCTTTTTCGAAAGCCACTTTTACGATCATCAATCGGTTATCATATCCTAAAATCTGACGCTTGACTCCTCCACCAAGATTTTCCCACGGAAGGTCTTTCTCCAAAAGAAATGCTTGAGTTGAAGAAATTTCGTTTGTCAATAATAATGAAGTTCTGATTGATTTACCGGCTTCACTACCGCTGGGGAAAGTAACTTGCTGTATCGCAATATTACCATTCCTGAGAATGGAAACCTTCACGTCGGTTAACTTCGTTGTGGGATCTGAGACCCATATCTCAGATTTATTGCACAGCATTAAACAGGGTCTATCCACTGTTAATGTAATATCTCCTACTTTAAATGAACCTGCCTGATGAAATACAATTTCCGTTACATTTTGGCGACTATTGCGAACAGCCTGAACAGCACTCGTATTAGAAAGAATTTGCACCGGTGGTTGCTCTGAATAGGCTTTCAACTCAGTTTCAGTCACCGAAGGAACTACAATATAAGAGTATGTCTCATTTGCCGGACGAATACCATGTGGGATATACAACGAAAATACCTCTTTGTGTTCCAATTCTTTTGACCCGAAAGAGTAAATTGCACTATGGGAGCCACTTTGTTGATCGGCCTTCAACATCACTTTTTCATTCTGAGGGAAAACGTATCCGATTCCATCCTGCAACACCCACTTCGGATTCGATAATTCCAGCGTACCACGATTCACTTTACCGGCATCGGTCACCACATCACTTTTCCAAAGACATTGATTAATGGTTGTCGCAACATCATGCGAATCGGTGGACGAGATATTGCAGCCCAACGCCACCCACTCATTGTCGAAAAAGAACCATGCTTTCTTAGCTTTTGTATTGAAATAATCAAAATCCATCACAGCTACACCTGTTTTTCCATCGGACACACCACCCACAAAATCAGTTTTTTGCGTGATCCCAGAAATACCAGTCACTAAAGTATCGGGGGTGGTTGTACCCGGTAGTCGTTTCCAGTTCCACACATTGAAGATGCCGTCATATTCATTTCCTTTTCGCAGGATATAATTTACACCAAAAGGACTCCACATTCCTTTCAAATTTTCGTGATTAAGGCTTTCCATACCAATGGTTCTCGTTGAACAAAGATGCACTGAAGTGTAATAGTGCGTAGAACGTTGCACCTGAAAATCGGAGTTCCAGAAATGAGTATTCCCAATGATGTTTTGCGGGCTTTTATTCACAATACCATCAATAATATTTTGATAAAATGATGTTTTGTCAGGAAAGACTGTCTTCATAAACTCCAGATGCTTTACAAAGCTATCAACATAGCGCGAAGTAGAAGCAACCTGCCTGCCCATTGTACTATAATCTAACTGATTGCCATACATTATAGAACAAAGTCCGTGAGTAATAAAGTTATCGAGAAGCTTTTTTTGAGCTTGCGTGAAATCAAGTTCAGTATCTTTTACAATCGGTAATAACGTAAGAGTGAAATTCAACAAATCAAGCCCATAACCAGCAGTATAGAGTAAAGGACCATGATAATGATACGACCAATCGGATTGAATACCATCGTCAGTTGTCTGCACATAAGTAGCAGCGATACCATTGATGGCTACCCGAATAAGTTCCGGATTATTCTGTATTACTCCACGGTGCAATACGCAATAGGCCGAGCGCACACGGTCGGTGGTACTGCGGATAGGCGTCAGAGGAAGTACATTAATGATATTATTGAGCGTAGTTGCTTTTATTTTACCTTGCATCAACAGCCCGATTGTACTAAAGTGAATGGGGCGGGTAATCTCGTTTTTGAACCAGTTGACACAAACGGGTTTTACGGCAAACCAATAATCCAGCGCGTTTTGTATCGCTTTCTGTGCCGCAGACGATTGATAAAGCGGATTGCCCGGTTTATTATAGGCGTATGACAACACCAACAATCGTTCCATGTGTAGAACGGGGCTCCAGTCGTTATCCGTGTCTTTATAGTCGACATCCGGCCAGCTACCATCAGGTTTTACAGACTTCAGGATAACCGGTGCTTTGTCCAAATACGCCGCATTTACGCCTGTGACCTGATTAAACAGCTGATTTTCAATTGTCTCTTTCTTCAAGCGTTCGGTGATCACGGACGATACATTTTGAGCGGAAAGAACATTGGGAAACAACAGGAGGACAGCAAATGCAGCCCATTGTTTAAAGATATTCAGTTTCATATTGATAATTATTTTTTATTTGTCACTCAGAAGTGATGTGATTTTTTTTAATTTCTTCAACTGCTTTGTGAGCATCTGTTTGCCGGGTGAGCAAAGCAATACATGATAATGTTAACTAAAGAATCTACATTAGAAAAACAATAACTGATATAGTTAAACCCTTTGTAGAAGAATAATATGAGGATCTTCTCAGTATATATATTCTTCGGGAAAATACTGGAATTTGATTCAGTACGCATGCTTGATAAGGATTGTTGCCTTATTGTGCAACAGAAAAAATACAGCCCGGTCGTTGTTGATGACCTAAATCTGACGAATGTAAGATATATAGGCAGTATAGATGAAATGTAACACGACCATTGACTATACAATATCCTTTTCTCTTACTTGGAATAGACCTGTGAGCTTTCGACAGGTCTATTTTACAAAATTGTTTTCGGACTTACTACAAACGGCAGTACGCCCGAAAACAATTAAGTGGAAATGAAGTACTGAAACAACAGTACAATACTTATTTAAAATCTACGAATGTATGATTGAAATCATTACTGATTCCTCTCATTTCATATTGGTCGGTATGAATATTTACAAACAGACTCACATCGTTTGTATTCATTGTAATAAGGGGATTTAGAACATTCAGTGTCAATCGTCCGGTCTTTATGCTCAGACGCTGTATTACCAGCGATTGCATTCCCTTTTTGGCTTGCGGCCAGGTCATTTCGTAAGCTCCACCACCATAAATTGTATCACGGGGAACAATCCCTACTTTGCCGGCTATGCCTGCACTGGGACTCAAAGTGGTGCCGCTAGGCGATACAACCTGATAGTCAGTACCTGCTACCAAGTTGTTGGTTACTGTAATCCAAACAAAACTTACCGGGTTGTAGGAGGCGATGCGTTCGCTGTTCAGCCAGAAAGGAACATTTACCTTGTTGGTAGTGCCTTCCGATTGCCATGCTTTGCCATAGTCACCAAATGTACCATTCGTATTGTTACTGCCTTCTTTGCTGCGTGTGGTGCCATTAGCAGCAATCTCGTAAGTCAAAAAATTGGAGTAAGTGTCTTTGTAGCTTGTAACATAATAGGTGTTATCGTATTTTGCCAAGCCATCGCCCCATACATTGTCCTTTTCGCAGCTCACGATAAAAAACAACATTGGAACTAACAGTAGATATAATATTTTTCTCATAAATCTGAATTTTATCTTTTAAAGTAAAGAGAAATGTCCATCCCTGCTTTTCGACTACACATTCGAATAATCGAAAAGCATGGACATTTCAGATAATTATAACTAGAAAGTTTTTAAAACTTATTATGTACCTATTACCAATTAGGATTTTGCTTGATATTACCTCCTGATTGTGCGATATCAAAAGACGGAATCGGATAGAAGTAATCCTTTGCAGCATTAAATTTGCGCGTCGATTTTAATTGTACTACATAAAGACTCGGTTCCGATGTAGTATATTGCTGGTTATCTCCATCAGCAGTTACTTTTCCGTTTGTGTCGGTAAGACGTGCAGTTCTGGCTGGGTCTACCACTGTAATACCATTGTCGGTAGCCACATATTTAGCCCCCACCATTGCTTGAGGCAATTCGCTTTCGGCTATTTTCCAACGGATCAAATCCGAATAACGAAGGTTTTCGCATATAAGCTCTACCGTACGTTCGCGACGTATCTCGTTCAACATGCTCAATCCATTGGTAGTAACGAAGGCATTTGTCAGTTTCATTGTAAAGCCTACACGGGCTCGCAGGGCATTAACTGTTTCTTCCAGTTGAGCATCAGTAATGCTTCCATTGAGTTCGTATAATGCTTCAGCGTATGCGATAAGCATTTCGCCCCAACGAATAACTATGCGGTCGGTATAGTCAGATGCCTGAGAAGCATTTCCGTAACGGTCATTACCACCAAACATTTTTTTCTGTGCATAACCTGCAGGGTGTGTCGACATTGTTCCGAAAGGAAGAAAGGCTCCTTTACCAACCGTAATCCAACCCATTTTTGCATCGCCTACAATGGCTGTCACATTGTCCTGAGTATCGCCAATGCGCCAGAAACTCATAGTCAGACGTGGATCACGTTTTCCTATATTTCCTGTTCCGGCAGGAGTAATTCCATCCTTCATATAGCCAAATGCGGTGTTGAATGATGGCTCCGGAGTGATTCTCAGCGTGGTTTTGTCGATAGGTAAACCATCGGCATACAGGTACATATCAATCATCTTACGGGTTACAGCATTTGAACCTTCGCATTGCAGGGTATAAGTATGGTTGGTATAACCAGTACCTTTACCACCGTTAGGACCGTATGCTTTAGCAAAAATAATTTCTTTATTGGTCACGTTGCTTTCATCGAAAAACAGCGCTTGGTAAGCAACACCTGTACCTCCGGTAGTGTAAAGGGCATGGCCCTCTGCTTTAAGTAAGGTATAAGCATCGATTGATTTTTGCAAATGAGCTTTCCATTGAGATTCGCTTCCCAGGTTATGATATTTTTGCATGGTACCTTCGTGCAAACCCATTCTTACTTCCAAACCCAATGCTGATGAGCGGCTTACGCGGCGGCGGTCAAACTCGGAAGTAGTACTCAGTGCACTTACTTTGGGCAAGTTTGCAGCAGCAAAGTCCAAATCTTTATAACATTGTTGGATTACTTCTTCGCGAGGGGTTCTTCCGGCTTGAAGATCGGGATCCTGAGTGCTTTTGAACGTTTTCAAAACTAAAGGCACATCTCCGTATTTACTTACTAATTGGAAATAATAATAAGCACGGAAGAAATAAGCTTCTGCAATATATTTATTCCGAATCGTGGCCTCAATAGCGGTCTTACTTCCTTTTTCGATAATATTATTTGCTGTCGCAATCTGACGGTAGGGTTTGCTCCAGTCATCACTTTCGGCAGGAATAGTCCAAGCTCCCGTACTGATGTCGCTACCGGTAAGCTGGTCGTCGCCTCGTGTATCATGGCCGCCCACTTCATCGAACTGATCGTATAAGCGGTTACTAGCCCCTTTTAGGTCGGCTTCCGATTTCCAGAACCCGTCGTCCGTAAGATCAGTTTTGGGGGCAACATCCAACATGCTGTCGCAACTTGAAAATGCGATGCCTGCCAATAAAAGAGTTGTATAAAATAGTGTTTTTTTCATACGTTTGTAATTTTGTTTTGTATTCACTATGAAATTATATTTCATAGTTGAAATTCGTTTCGTTAATTTTTAGAAAGTCACATTCAGGCCGAACATCCATGTACGGAAGAATGGATAATAATTAGGATTTTGGTTGTTCCCAACTTCAGGGTCAAATACATTCAATGCTTTGCTTGATTCCCATACATCTGATCCGGATACATAAGCACGAACGGATTTTATTACAGGATTGTTACCCATTGGGATGTTGTATCCTATTTGTACGTTTTTCAAGCGGATATAAGCACCATTCTGCACCCATCTGTCTGCTGTATGGTAATCGAAGTTGCTGCCTTTATACGGGCGGGCAAAGTAAGCATCTGTGTTCGTAGGAGTCCAGTAGTCTGACTGGATAGTCCAGGGCATTTGATAAGAGTTTGCATTAATAGCCATGGTGCTTGCATCTACCATGAAAGTACGTTGTCCTACACCTTGGAAAAGAGCCGAAAGATCAAAACCATTCCATTGAAGTCCTAAGTTTACACCAAAGTTATAACGACCATTTGAAGTACCGAGGTAAACCAGGTCGCCATGATCTTCAGGAGTACCTTTGCCTACGCCAAGTGTATGATTAGGTGTGCCCTGTGACAGATATTTGGTATCGCCCCCTCCAATCATACCATCATTCCAGCTTTGGTAACCGGGATGAGCAGTCTTATAGTCAAGGTATTCCTGGCGGCTACTCCAGAACCCATCTGTTTTGTATCCCCAAATTGTATTCATAGAATAGCCTTCAATCAAACTATTGCCACCTTCTCCGATTACATTGTTTCCAGCGTATTTATCGAGGCGATTTTGGCTATCGTCTACATTGAATCCAATGTTATAACCTACTTTTCCGATTTTGTCCCTCCATTGAATTGACACTTCCCAACCCCAGGTCTTCAGGATACCTACATTCTGATAGGCAAGGCTACCAGCAGTATATCCAACAATGTTACCTACACGCACGCGGGCCAACATATCATTGTTGGTTTTCCAATAATAATCGCCAGAAAAGGTTAAGCGGTTTTTGAACAACCCAAGATCAACACCCACGTTGGTTGAAGTTACGGTTTCCCAGGTGATATCATTCGACACCATGCTACCTTGATAATAAATAGGGTTACTCATGATTTGAGCACTGGAGATGGTGCCGATATAAGGGTAATACATGCTATTCAGGGCAGTACTGTTTCCTAATTGTCCCCACGAAGTACGAAGTTTTAAGTTCGAAACAACAGGCACTTTAAAGAATGGTTCTTCGCTCACTCTCCAACCTCCTGAAACAGATGGGAATAAACTCCAGCGCTGGCCGGAAGCTAAACGCGAACTACCGTCATAACGTAACGTACCTTCCAGTAAATAACGTCCGGCGTAATCATAATTAATACGACCGAAAGTAGAAGCCATTTTCCAAGGTTGTATTGCATCGCTTACTGTTGTATTGGTTGCTAAGTCTTTAGCATAGTAGTTCAAACTGAAAAAATCGTTACTCAACAAATTGGAAGCTGATGCTGAAATTTGATCCTTGTTATACTGTTCATAAGATGCTCCAGCCAATACATGGAAAGAATTTTGTTGAAGTTTTAAATCGTAGTTAACCAAAAGTTCAAGTTTGTCCTGGTAACTGTTGTTTTTGGTTTTAGCTACACCGTTCGGATTGTTGATAGGATAGGCGCGTTCAGCTCCATTTCTTGCATTTCCTTTACGATAGGGTTTGTCTACTTCCTGACTCCAAAAGCCGGATTTACGTGAAGCATTTAAATCCACAGTAAGTCCTTTTACTAAATCTTTCAGGTGTAAGTTAGCATTGCCTGTAAACGCTTTCCAGCGAGCTTGCGAAAGTCCCCCTTCTTTTTCCGCTTGGATAGCATTCATTTGTAAGTCTGAGCTATAAGGACTAACTGTATAATAGGTGTCCTCAGTGGGCAGGTAAATTGCCTGACGTTGACGGGCTGTATACAATGCCTGCAAAATAGTGGTTGGACCTACAGGATTTTCATTGGTTACACTCTCTTCGTAAGATGTAATCAAATTAAGATCCAGATGTTTACTCAACTCTGTACTCAGAGAAGATCGTAAGTTGGTTCTGTTATAATCGTCAGGTCCGTATTTCAGAAGCCCATTTTTTGTATAGTAACCTCCGGATATATAATATTTTGTTGCTCCATGGCCGCCACTTACTGTAACGGAATGGCTTTGTTGTGTTGTATAATCTTTTGTGCCTTCATTCAACCAGTTCGTGGAGGCATTGAATTGATTCCAACGTGTGC
>Ga0302170_10000852_pt1 | contig 12031 bp, 9 predicted proteins | sample I_Fen_N2_1_FD_193492 | JGI IMG/M metagenome (GOLD analysis project Ga0302170, IMG submission 193492) | Peat permafrost microbial communities from Stordalen Mire near Abisko, Sweden - I_Fen_N2_1 | ecosystem: Environmental > Terrestrial > Soil > Wetlands > Permafrost | place: Sweden: Abisko...
CTTGCTTGAACTGTCAGATTATAAGCTCTTGTAAGTCTAGTAATACTGTCGAGCAAAATCATTACGTCTTCCTTCTGCTCAACAAGTCTCTTCGCTCTCTCAATAACCATCTCAGAGACTCTTTTATGCCTATCTGGCAGTTCATCAAATGTTGAATAGATTACTTCCACATTCTTACCTTCGATTGATTCCTTAATATCAGTAACCTCTTCAGGTCGTTCATCTATCAGAAGAATAATCAAATGCATCTCTGGATTGTTCTTCGTAACTGCTTTCGCAATTTGTTTGAGCAATGTAGTCTTTCCGGCTTTTGGTTGGGATACAATCATTCCACGCTGTCCCTTACCAATTGGGGAAATCAAATCCACAATCCTCATAGCCAACGAATTATTTGAATTCGGTTCCAGATGAATTCTTTCATTTGGAAATATTGGTGTGAGTTTTTCAAATGCTGGTCTATTTGCAATTTCCTCAGGTCTTTTATCATTAATTGTGGTGACGCTGTACAATGCACTAAATTTTTCTGTACTAGACTTTGACTTCTTAGCACCGATTATCACATCACCAGTCTTTAGGCAAAACTTTCGAATCTGTGCTGGCGAAACGTATACATCATTCTCGCCTGGCAAGAAGTTCTCACATCGAATAAAACCATATCCTTCTGTCAACACTTCAAGGATTCCTTCTGCTATCAAATCTTTATCGTATTTTACTTCCTGTTTTTGATTGGCGCCTGCATTATAATGTTGTTTTGTTTGTAAATCTATATTGGAATTCGAATTGGGTTCTACTTTTACCTCAGTGTTTACTGGCTGTACTTGATGTTCTGGTTGCGCTTGATGTACTGGCTGTGCTTGATGTACTGGCTGTGCTTGATGTACTGGCTGTGCTTGATGTACTGGCTGTGCTTGATGTTCTGGTTGTGCTTGATGTTCTGGTTGTGCTTGATGTTCTGGTTGTACTTGATGTATTGGTTGCGTTTGCTGTACTGGTTGTATTGGTTGTACTGGTTGTGCTTGTTGTACTGGTTGCGTTTGTTGTACTGGTTGTATTTGTTGTACTGGTTGTATTTGCGTATTTTCTTGCGATTTTGCATTTACTTGTGTTTCTATATTTGCTTGTGCTTTTTTACCTGCTTGTGCTTTTTTTACTGTATGTGTATTTTCTTTTACTTCAAATTGCGTATCTGTTTTTCCTTCAGATTCATCTGATTCTGACTCGTCCCCCATTATTGAAATTATTGCCTCAATCAAATCACTTTTTCGCATCACTGTGATATTCTTAATCTTCTTGTCTTTGGCAATATCACGAAGTGCGCTTAAAGACAACGTATTTAACTTATCTCTCATAGAAAATTACTCCTCTTCCTATTACATATGAACCGTAAAAATAACTTACAGTATTAAATTGTGACAAACTTACTTTTTTGGGATTTGTTACGGGAAAAAATTCAGCCACTAGAATTACTCTTATCATTATTTTTAATTGCGCTTCTGTTTAATGATATGCGTAAACTACCAATCGAATTTAAATGATATATGTGAAATATCTTAATTGCATTTTTAGGATTATCAAAACTTCTATACCTATAGTACTACAATTCAGAGAAATAATAAAGCATTTTTTTCATTAGATATATATTTGTGCATACATCTTGTAATAGCATGAAATCAAACTACAATTTCTGAATAAAAAACAATAAAAAATTTGCCTACAATACTTTTAAATGAGTATATACCAGACACAAGCAAAGTGGGGGATCGGTTGGTCTCTAATATTGACCTTGACTTGAAACAGAATAGAGTCACTTAGATATATTACGTACAGTACACTAGCCGTGTCACTTATGACTGCAATATTATTATAAATAATCCAATCATCACATATGACAATATTGAAAGAATATGCATCATTCTAGATTCATCTCCTTTCGTCTTTATGTCGTTCGTATAATTTATATATCATTTGTGTATAATTTAGATGTAATTTACATGTGATATATCTTTTTACTTATTTTATGTGCTATTATACATTTAATCATAAATTGTATCTTTAAGATATTCTATCTTTTACACTATAATACATTAACTATGATTAATTTTCAAGAATAAACAAACGCTTAATAATTGAGCCCTACGAAAGGATGATATTGCAACTTTTAGCAATATCTATAGGTATTACCGAATGAACTTTTTAAAGAATACGTTAAGATTACTACTCAGTATAATTCTTATCATTGCTCCAATCTATATTATCTTCTACTTTTCAAATCAGGCAGGTATTCAATCGCATGGTCTCAGCGATAAGATAGCCACACACATTGCGTTTAAATGGAATGCGATATTTTCGCTACACTTCTCTAATGACAATTTAAAGGTGCTTATCTCTGCACTTAGTATGCCAACAAGGAAACTTGCTCACGTAACTGAATACGCGATTCTAGGGGGATTTGCATACTCTAGCATGTATATACTTCAACATCGAGTGAAAATGTCTGGAATTTTTCTCATAATGATATTAGTTGTCTTGGTTGCATCCTCTGATGAAATTCACCAAGCCTTCATCGCCCAAAGAGGAAGCCACCTAACTGATGTCATTATCGATGTTACTAGTGGGGTTGCTGGAATATATGGTTTCATAATATTTAAAGACTTTTGTAAGAAAGTTTGTTATCTGTTAAACAAAATGTTCAAAACTGTTTTGTTCCTCTAACATACAACCGTTATTGTCTGTTTAATATAAAATCTGATTAACAATATGATAATACTTATATATACTTTGAATCACCAAATTACTTTAATAATTTAAATTGTAATATATGTTATATAAGATGATTTAGTTTTTCTTAAATAAATCTGAAAAGACATGTAATTCTTTCGTAATACTTAGTGCAAACAAATAAACACACCCATTAATAACGCCTATAACAAGTACAGAAAAAAAGCCATTGGAAATAATCACAACATTAGTGCTCACATTAAAACTGATAATTAAAATTATAGCAATCATAACATCTGGTATAAATGATTTTGCAAACATCAGTAGACTCAATTTAAAGCACTTTTTTATAATCAAATAAAAAGTAATGATAAAATTAATACTAAATGCGATTAAAATCATTAATGAAACAAATGTTATATCATTTTTATATAAACCAATAAAAATACAAGTAACAGTTACCATCGCTGTTATTAAACCGCTCTTAAACATTAATTTTGTTTTATCTAAGCTTTGATATATTGATCCTGTGCTTGACATTAACATCTGGGTCCATATAGATAAGCTCAAATATTTAAAGCACGGTATAGATGCGCTCCACTGTTTTCCAAACATTATCATAATAATTTCTTTCGAATTAAAATAGCAAAAAAGTGATATGAATATTCCTAATAATGATAACAGTTTTACTACTTTTTGGTATTTAGTATATATATAATTACTATCATTTTTATAGTCTGATAATATAGGATGAAGTACAGGAGTTATTACGTTAGTTAAATAGTTTAGAGGATAGCACATAAGTTTATAACCTTTGTCGTAATATGCTAAATTACTGCTCCCCATAAATATCCCAATAAGTAAATTATCTAAATTTCTAGAAATATAATTTATGAATGAAAACAGAAATTGGAATATACTAAAATGTCTAATTTTTTCCAATGATAGCCTATTTAATTTCAATGTTATTTTTATATCCGAAGATTTAAAATTCCATAAAAAAATCGCTAAGGAGCTTAAGACTGATTGAATTACTAGTGCATAATATTTAAAACCAAGCAATGCAAGAACAACTGTTACAATTCCAGTAAGAAGTGTTACTGAAATTGTTCTAAATGCTACTGATTTAAACTTTTTTTCTTTTAATAACAAACCGTTAGGGACCATATTTAATGTATTAAATAGTATAGATAATATGAGGATTAGACAAAGTTTTATATACACTGGATTATGAAATACAATAGATATAGGATATGCTAATACCGCAAATATGCAAGCTAAAAGCACTGCAAAATAAATTGAAAATGCAAAAATACTATTTGTATCTTCTGAAGACAAATTTTTATTTTGTATAATTGCAGTACCTAGTCCAGCATCTGACAAAACGCTAAACAGATTTGTAAATACAGTAATAACAGCTACAACTCCATATTCTTCAGGAGTTAAAATACGTGCTAATATTACAGTAAATATAATATTTGCAATTACTTGACTATATTTTCCCATTGCATTTATAATAGTTGCTTTTTTTATTGTCATCTCATTCATGAACGTTTTCCCCTATATGAAAATTATTTTTAAACATTACTTTTCCCAAATATAACAAGAAAATGTTGGATTCGATAGCCAGAAATTGATTTTCCATAATACCACAGATAAAAACAATAAACAAACATATTATTATAATATACTCATTTCTTTTTTTAGCCTCTCTTATAATTAAAATTATAGAACAATAGTAAATAACAAGAACAATAATACCAAAAGTAATTCCTAAATATATATACATATTATCAATACCATTTGATTCTACTCCCGTTTGTCGAGATGTAATTAATGATATATATTCAATTGTTTGTCCTGAAAATTTTATACCATATTGCATTATTGCAATATGAGCTAAATATATCCTGGTATTAAATAATTGATTTAATGTCTCAAGAAACATAGAGGATGAATTATATAGATACGAAAGTAGATATGATAATAGGAAAAATAGTGTTGCCGCAAAATATGATACTTTAATAAAATATTTTCTAATAGCACTTTTTAATTTTTTATCTTTAATTAACGTATTAGATACCTCAAATATCAAAAGTGAAATTATGGAAATCATGCTTGAACGCCCTCCTGCAATAATTTCCATAAACACTAATAATGAAATTATACCTATAAAATCCCTTAACTTGAACATATTATGTCTTAAATATGTCCAATATAAACATATAATAAAAATATTAAGCGCGAACCTATTTGGATGTGAAAATCCCAGTGATGCTCTAGTTAAAATTCCCGACCTATATTCTAATCGATTTTCTATTATTCCATTAGTAGACAATATAATAAATAAGCATGTTAGCATAATTCTAATAAATAAATCGGTTTTTACAATTTTTCTAAAATCTATACCTCTTGATGCTGAGATTAGTAAAAATGCACTTACAAACGTGGTTTCATTACTTTGTATACTTGTTACTAAAAAAACAACTCCAATAATTACAATTAAAATCACCTGTTTCTTGATGAATTTTTGATGTAATATTTTCAATATTGCAGTAGCATATCCTATTATCTTAAGATATCTCATTATTGAATATAATTGTCCAAATTCATTGGGAAGCGTTGAAATACTGAGCATAAACGAAATCAACAAACAACCGTATGATATAGTGAAAATCATCTCATTATAATTTAATCTACAAACATTCGATCTTTTATTAATGCAAAAATCATTCTTCATATTTAAAATCCATCCTAACCTCTAATTCGCTTTTTATAAACTAACAACTTAACTCTATCCACTATAACAGCCAAAGTAATCGGTATCAAGATTTGAAATACCAATCTAAGCACTATAATAAATGCAGATCCAATTTCTGAAGATAAAGCAGGTACACCTATTGTATTAACTATAACCGATAGAACAATATAATTTATTGGTGTTCCATACAAATATATTTCAAATGTATATTTATTTATTATTCGCAAAATACCCTTTTCAATAAAAATCGATCCATATTTTTGAGCAATTAGAATACTAATACTATAGAAAAATACTATACCTAAAAATGTAACAAAATATCCGATAACCCATACTTCAAACAACCTCCTACCTATAAAAAACATTACTATCCACATTCCAAGCACTCCAATTACTAATTTGTATTTATATATACAAATCATATTATTGAATAAAGTTCTATAACTATTAAATACATATCCAAAATAAAACCAAATTATATATTGAAAGGCTTTTCCAATATACAAAAAGTCAATCAGAACAAATTTACTACAAATTAACATTGAAAAAATAATAAAGGATTTAAATACAAAACCACTAATATATTTATCAAGTATCCATAAAATAATAAATATATAAAATAATACTACTACAAACCATAAATGATTTTTACCGTATCCTAATAAATAACCAACCAATATTTTATGAATATAGTCCCCTTCTCCAAAATATCCTGTAAAAAACAAGACGGGTACACTAAAAAATAAACTCACGAAAAAATAGGGTACAATTAATCTCTTAGCTTTATCAATTATCAGATCTTTAAGCCTCGTATATTTATTTTTATTCCTACAAACCCCATATATTATACCTGACAAGAAAAAGAAGAGTGCCATATGACATGAGTATATTAAATTTGAAAACAATCCCATACTTTTATGAATAATTGTATCATTTAAATCACTTTGATTTAAAAGGCTAAAATAATCAATTCCCCCATCTAGACCTCCAGAAAGGGTATAAAAATAACAATGCCCTAAAACAACAAGCATAGTTGCAATTATACGAAGGATATCTAATTCAACCGATCTTGAACTTTTTGATTTATCTGTTTTTAATATCATTATTTTAGCTCCAAACTATTATTGATTTATCATTTCAAGTAAACTATATTAAAATTGTCTTATGTATTTATTATCTTCACTCAACATCCCAATATTTTTCTATTTTATCTTACAAAAAACTTTTATAAATTGTTGACAATACATTTATTGAATTATCTTTTACAATCAAATCATATGCAATAATTCCTTTTTGTTTTAATACTGATGGGTTTTCTTTTACATCTTTTATAATATCATTTATTGACTCTATAAGGCAATTAAAATGCTCCTGCAAAGTTAAATATTGATATGTATAAAAGCAATCACTTCTAGTACATTCTTGTAGAGTCCCTATATAGGGACTTAATACGCATCTTTTATTGCTAAATGCAAGCATAATAGATGAAGAATTTAAGCTGCTTCTCAAATCAAATGGAAAAATAATAATATCAGAATCAGAAATTAATTTTGTCATTTCTTGTGTATTAATAAATCTAAAATCAATTTTAATATTAGAAACACCTTCTAATTTATATAATAATTCATTTTTATACTTTAAGGAATCACATCTTCCTGTGATTTGAAGCGAAACAGGTTCATTTTGTAACTCTTTAAAAACATCTATTAGTAGATCGACATTTTTATATTGGCGAATAAGTCCAATGAATGTAAATTTAATTTTTCTATTAATTATCTCTAATCCATCTTTTGCTCCTGTATATAATGATGTATAATTTGGCAATGGTACCTTTATAACCTTTTTCTCATAATTATAAGACCCTCTTCTTAATGTATTCAACACTTCATATGTAACATCAGATAGAATGATAATATTATCTGATATCCTCAATAAAATCATCATAAAATAAATAGTTACTTTGGAATGAGAATCATGTGGTATTCTATTATGAAGTACCCAAACCACTTTTTTATGATTGATTTTTAATATTGCTAGCTTAACTAACTTTTTCATCATATGATAAAGTTCATTATTCGTCCCAATATCTTCATACCAGTTTAAAATAAATACACTTATATTTTTAAATTCTTTTTTCATATTTTGCTTGGATATCAATACATATCCAGATTCAGTTATTGCTGTGCGAATCAAACGTATATAATCATTGTCATTAGATTCTGGCGGATATATATATACTTTCTTCATAATCTCTCCCAATTTTTATATTGAATTGAATATAACAAATCATCTAAATAAGATTTTTATGCAATATCAACACATTGTAATGATAAATATTCTGTTATTACAATGCATTTAATATATCAAAGTAATAATCATTAGCACCAATATATCCATTCAACTATTTTTTGAAATTATTATTTCTTCAAAATATTTTTTCCATTGATTAACATAATACTGTTTGCCATATTTTTCGAACTTTATTTGCAAATTTGTTAACTCATCTAAATATTCTCTTTCTGGTAACAAAATAATTCTGTTCATTTTATCAAAAAGATCTTTTTCATTTCCTGCTTTAAATATATATCTTTCATCTCCATCAAATATTTCTGGAATTCCACCTGCATTACTTCCAATTGCAAGAGTTCCACAAGCAATAGCTTCAATAATAACACGTCCAAACGCTTCTGGATATTCAGATGGTAACACCACTACTTTTGCGGCAGACATTTCTTTATAAAGTTCATTTCTTTCCATCCAATTTTTAATTAATATATTTTGTTTTTCATTAATATTATCAGTCAAATCTCCTCTACCTATAAGTTCTAATATAACGTCATGGGCAATTAAGTTTTCATAAACTTTAACTAACGTTAAAACCCCCTTCTTTTCACAAATACTACCTGCATATAAAATCATTTTTCTTTTATTATTGAATTGGCATAAGTGCATATCAATATCTACTGCATTACAAATTATTTTTGATTGGTTTTTAGTAAAACCATATGATTTATATAAATTAATCATATATTTTGATGGAGCAGCAATAAAACTTATCCATTTAAATTGTCTTTTTATTATAAACCTATATAACGGATCAAATCTCAATCCAAAAATTTTTTTATATAATAATAAAGGATCTCGGAATGTCAATATTAGTGGTTTATCACAGTCTGATACAGCTTTCCATATGCTTGCCCGACCCAAGCAATCAATATTTGAATTTATTAGAACTAAATCGAAATTTTCTTCTTTAATAAAATTCATATAGTAATTATACAATCGTTTATTAACAAAAAGGCAATATTTATTACTTAATATCTTTTCTTTAAATGATAATTTCTGTGATTTCAACACTTTTTCCCATATTTTACTTAAAATATTTAATTTAATTGTTATTACTTTTACACCATTTAAAAAACCAACACTTTTTTCATTTCCGACCGTTAATACTTGTATATCATCTCCAATTTCTGATAAACCTTCAGCAATTATTTGTGTTGATATTTCTGCGCCACCTACAATATTAGGATAATAGTATGGTGTGAAAATTAATATTTTCATTAATTATCTCCTTCAACAAATAAGCTAATGCCAAGTATGACACTACTTTTTTATTTAAACTTCTTATATTTATTAGGGGTTACAAGACCTTTTTTTAATAAAAGATGGCCCCCTTTCTGATGAAATTGAATCTATGAAAACGCAACTATAGAACGTCAGTGTGCCATTGTTATGTCTCCAATTGTAACTTATTTACTACTATATAAGCAATATCCTTTTTTAAATCTGCTCAATAAACTATCATTATTGCAAAATATATTTCATTGAAGCAGTGAACTTTTGACAATCACCACAGTACCACCTACCCAAAAATCAAAATCGACAAATTTTCTATTGTTAAAAATTCATCAAACAAAGTTATCGATTTCTACTTAAACACTATCTTCAAAATGGATTTACCATTTATTGCATAACAAAGCAATACTACATTGCCGTGAAGAAGGGACCTATCTTTTCTTGTGCTATTTCGCTTTCGGTAATAACTTCATGGAATTGTTTTGTCATGATGTTGATAGTAATACTCGACATTAACAAAATATATTTTGAGATTTTCAAGATTCTCAGGAACCATACTTTAAGACTCCGTTCATCACTGGATGATTCAGACTACCAGCTAATTCATCTATTCCTTCAATACTATTTCATCAAATATTATTTTAACTTTATCTGCTGAAATATTCCAACTATACTTTTCCAACACATTACTATTTTCATTAAATTCCCTAGACATAATTTCATCCATATCAATGGCATAGTCATCGGGTTGAATATATCTTGCCGAATCTCCATATACTTCTGGAAGACAACTTGCATTGGATATGATAATTTCAGTTCCTGTAGCAAGTGCCTCAAGCGGTGGAATACCAAATCCTTCATAAAATGAGGGATGTATAAAAGCACGTGCATATTTCATTAGTGCCTTTATTTGTTCATCACTTAAATAACCAGTGAAAATAATATTATGTACTTTGTCTGTTTTTATCTCAGCAATATAATTGCTTAATTCATTATTTCCCGCTACGACAAAGGTATACTGTGAATTTTGAATTGCCGCCTGAACAATCCATTTGAAATTCTTATGTCTCAATCCACTACCTAATGAAAAGAAGTATGTTTGATTTCTGTCTAAATTAATTAGATCAAAAATTGTCTCATCCACATTGACTCTCTGAAAATGTTGCCATGAATTATATACAACAGTGATTTTTTCTTTTGTGACTCTGTAATATTGTAAAAGTTCTCTTTTCGTATTATCACTATCCGTAATAATAAACTTAGAGCTTTTAGATATTTTTTTTGCACGAATCAAATAACTTTTCCTTCTGATTTTCTCTTTAAATGAAGTAAATGCCATCGGCATATTCTCATATATACAATCATATAGACAAATAATATCACTCCCAAAATAAGACAGTCCCAATGTAAAATCAACACCTATTGATTTTTCTTTTTTTAAATACCACGGGAAGCAAATCTGTCTCCATAAGAACGAATTTTTAATATATCCATATCTAATGATCGGAATGGTCTCAAAAGATTTATTAATTTCAGTACATTGAGGAATTAAGACTTCAATTTCATAGTCACGTGGCATTTTATCAATTTCAAGTAGTATCTCATATGCGAAACGCTGTATACCAAATGTATTCTTGCCAACCAAGGTGTCACCTATCACTACTATTTTTTTCATTTTCCTATCCTTTTTGCAAAGCAGTTTCAAACTGTTTTGATATTTCTATCCAATCATATTTTTTTAAATGCTGCTGAATCTTTTCATAATAAATATCATTGTACTCACGGGATTTTTCAAATAAGATTGCATTACAAACAGCATCCACATCTAAAGGATTAACTAAACTACCTAAATTGCCGACTACTTCCGGTAATGACGAAGTATCTGATACAACAACTTTGGCTCCACAGGCCATCGCTTCAAGTGGTGGAATTCCAAATCCTTCATATAAAGATATAAAACAAAACACTGAACATTGAGAATACAGGGCAATTAATTCTTCATCTGAAATAAAACCAGTAAAAATAATATCGTTTTTATATTTCGATTGTTTCACATATTCATCAACAAATTCAAAGCCCTTCCCTGGCATACCTGCAATAATTAATTTATCTATGATCTTGCCTTCATAACGTAACTTAGTATATGCTTTTATTAGTGTAATTGCATTTTTTCCAGGATGATCAACAGTGCCTACATAAAGCAGGAATTCATATGGCCATGCCCTAGTTTTTAATATACTCTGTGCTCTTTCTATGCTCATTCTTTTAAACTTATTTTGATCCACTCCGCAATTAACGACACTAATTTTTTCTTTTTTCACAAAGAGGAAATTTTCTATATCCTTTTGTGAATTTTTTGAAATAGTGATAATATGATTTGCTTGTTTTGCGGTAATTGGATTAGCCAATTTTGTACGATAAAACATTTTCTTTTTAGAAAACTTATTCGGTACATTAAACTCAATCAAATCATGAATAATAACTAATGTTGGTTTGAATTTAAATAATAGCAAAGTGAAATTCGGAATTAAAGCTCGATCAGCATTTTCTTTTATTACTATAAACGGAAATACAAAAGTAGTCCAAATCAAGTTTTTCAAGGAAGACAGTTTGCTAATATTATAGGTTTTTACTGTAATATTAGGATTTGTAAAAACCATATCGTCCTTCATATCAAAATTAGTATATACAATATATTGATTCCCACTCTGTGATGCATTCAACAAATTGACAAGAGTTCTTCCTATACCCGTTATTTTTCTACCAACATAGCCACTAATAACTATTTTCATATATATCTCCTAACTATCATTTTACAAAGTTTAAATACATCGTTACTTATTCATCTGTTCCATGATTTCTTTATCTACAATTTCTTCCCCTGTTGTTCCTTTTAGAGCTTGTTTCGAGGCACTTGATAATCCATCATCAATAACACAATCTATATCACATGTGGAACAGGCATCTATATCA
>Ga0302170_10000854_pt1 | contig 12014 bp, 11 predicted proteins | sample I_Fen_N2_1_FD_193492 | JGI IMG/M metagenome (GOLD analysis project Ga0302170, IMG submission 193492) | Peat permafrost microbial communities from Stordalen Mire near Abisko, Sweden - I_Fen_N2_1 | ecosystem: Environmental > Terrestrial > Soil > Wetlands > Permafrost | place: Sweden: Abisko...
TGCATATAATTCTCTCTTAAACTGTTCAAATCCAGTAAATCCCATCTTTTTTGAAAAACGTACTATAGTAGCAGGGGACACAAATGCTTCCCGTGATATCTCTCGTGTATTCATATTACATACCCGCAGTGTATTTGCCAACACAAATTCCGTCAATGCTTGTTCACTATTTGATAAATCGTTCTTCATTTGCAATTTATGAATTAGCATAGTACAGTTCCTCCCAAACAGTCATTTATGGTTATAATTTATAATTATACACGTTCAAAAAATAATCGTCTATACTTCTTCATCTATCTCAATTCCCGTAGCCAACCAATTGACTTTCTCAACGCCTCTACTGTCTTAGTTTCCACCACACATCTGCAATCATTTTTGATGGCCAATTCAATTTTACTATTCAAATCTATTTCACCAGTGCCTAATGTAAGATGATTTCGCTTACCAATCGCATCATGAATATGAAAATGCTTTAGTCTTTCTGATTTACTTAAAATATACGATTCATCCAACTTCTCCGCTGAATGCGAGTGTCCAATATCCCAAGTTAGCGAAAACACTTTACTTTCTAACAATAGCTCAATCCCATCTTTTTGAAATGGCATATATCCGTCTGTGTTTTCTATAGAAATTAAAATATTATCATCGCCAATTTCTTCTCGCAGATATCGTGAAATTTTGCAAGTTTCTGCAAATATGTATCCTTATATTCTTCAAATAAATATACAACACAGTGCTGCTGATTCAATTAGATTCTTGTTTTCTATTAATGTTGGCATTCCGAATTGCATATTCACTCCTCCTGCTCCATATTCTCACTAACTCTAAATTTTACTATCTCACTAATTAATTCAAATGGAATAGGCTTATTTAAATATTTTTTGTTTTTCCATGATATCTCCTCTTGAAATTCTTTATAATCTTCTATTTTTCTTGCTGCATCTTAAGCAAGTCCCTAATTTCAGTTAAAATAAGTATCTCATCTGAAGGTTTTGATGGTTCCTTCTTTTCTTCTTTTTTCCTTGTAATGATATTTATACTTTTTACAAGGAAAAACACTGTCAATGCAATTAAAAAGAAGTTTAAAACGGACTGAATAAATGAGCCATATCCTATGCTTGCACTTCCAAATGTAATTGCAAGCTTAGAGAAGTCAACACCTCCTAGTGCAACGCCGATAATAGGCATTAAAACATTACTTGTTAGTGCTGTCACAACAGCCGTAAACGCACTACCTATAATTATCCCCACTGACAAATCCATTACATTCCCTTTTGAAACAAAAGTTTTGAACTCACCAATAAATCCTTTTCCTTTTTGAGCTAATTTTGTTTTTCTATTTTCAACCATATTTACTCCTATCTTCCACACAAATGTATTTTCCATTATTTAGTATCACTATCAAACTTTTATTTTAGAATACTACAAACATATAATATAACGCAATATGATCTTTGTCAAAAAACAATCTATATTGAATTATTTCTAAAACTCTTAAAAATATGCTTGATTCTATTTTTATTTTTATAATCAAGCACTTATCATTTTATGAAACATATATTTTAATAGATGTAATAAGTTTTTTGAGTATCGCTAATTAATTCGAATTCAATTCGTAGAGCAGATAGGAGCAAATATGAGATCATGTGAACTTGTAACTTTAATCACTGCTATTGCATGCAGTATTTCTCAATGTTATCCAAGCGAAGAGCTTCCGGTAATTGCTGCAATTTTAACACAACTAGGTGATACACTAGGAACTATTATCGCACAAGAAGAATTTTGCAACGATGTTACTGAAAAATAATTGATAATCCTGAACTTTTCAGTCATATCTAATATTTACGAAACAAAAAAACACTCATCCTAACTATAAAACATTTTAGGATGAGCGCATCTGCTTCACTTATATCTATTCTATTATAAATTAAATTTCTTTTTTGTATCTGCTAATGCTTCATCCATTCTTGAAATGACTGCCGCTATTTGTTCTTCCGTTATTACTGCAGTTGGCTCAAAACGAATACATTTTGCATTCACTAATGTGCCTGCTGTCATAACACCTCTTGAGAATAGGCCTTTTGCAACACTGTATCCAACATCACATTTAACGAACTCAACAGCTAGCATTAATCCTAAACCACGAACATCATCAATGACTGTAGGGTACTTATCTTTTAATGATTGTAGACCAGCTTTTAATATTTCGCCCTTTGCTCGACATTGACCAGGGATATCATTATCAATCATGTATTTGATTGTAGCGATTGCTGCAGAACAACATACAGGATTACCACCAAATGTAGGTGAGCCAAGTAACCATGGGTTATCTACTAATTCTTCAGTCCACATATTCGGTCTACATATAATTCCTGTAATTGGCATAATACCACCGCCAAATGCTTTACCATAAGCTAAAATATCAGGAACAACATCTTCTGCTTCACATCTCCACATTGTACCAGTTCTACCCATACCACATTGAATTTCGTCGAAGATCAATGCCACACCGTATTCATCACAAATTGCTCTTAATTCTTTTAAATAGCCCTTTGGTGGAATAATAACACCAGCCTCACCTTGAATAGGTTCTACAATAATTGCTGCAACTTTTTCGCCAACAGCGACTAGATTTTTAACTGCTTTTCTTGCATCTTCGGCATTGCCATACTCAACATGTTGAACTTGTTGTACCATTGGAATGTATGGTAAGCGGTACGTATCTTTACCACCAACAGAAACAGCGCCCATTGTCTTACCATGAAATGCACCAACAGTTGAAATGTACCATCTACCACCTGTTGCAATTCTAGCTAATTTAAGTGACATTTCTACTGCTTCTGCTCCACCATTTGTAAAGAAACAATACTGTAAATCTCCTGGCGTAATATCTGCAACAGCTTTTGCAAGATATCCTCTAAGTGGATCCAATAATTCCTGTGAATGTAATGCTTGATGACCTAATTGTGCGACTACTGTTTCAAGAATTTCTTCATTTCTATGTCCACAAGTATAAATACCAAATCCACCTAAGCAATCAATAAATTCTTCTCCGTATAAGCCTTCACAAACACCGTCATGATCTGTCCATTCAACAACTGCTGAATTTGTAGAAACTGATTTTCTATATTTAAGCCAGCCTGGACTAACAAATTCATCAAAGTACTGAATTGTATCTTTGGTTATTGTTTTCTTATCTTCCTCTGTCAAATTATCACTATGAATAAACTTTACCACTTTTTCTAAATCTTTACTTACTTGTTCATAACTCATATAATTTCCTCCTTTAAATACAAAGGAAGCACGAAAAGAATTACTCCTTTAAGTGCCCCTTCGCCTCTTATAACCACACTATATCATCTTATCTTATTCTTTTCAATTACTCTAAAGTACGATTTATATACCACTTAATCATATCATATACCACTTTTTAATTACTTTTAATTTATTTTTTTAGCCGTCTATATTTCATCATCTAATCATAATTTTATCTTGTCCTAAACCTAAATTATTAATTTAGGTTTCAAAACTTCCTCGCAAAATAAATGGTGAATATTAATTTAATTTTAGAAACTTCCTCATCCAAGTAAATATTGAATATAGATTCAAATTTAAAAACTCCCTTATCCAAGTGAATAGTAATTATTAATTTAGTTTTTAAGGTTTTCTCAACGAAGTAAATCGTGAATATTAATTTATAATTATGCTTTTCCGCAGACCGGCTGAAAGCAGCGCTTATATTTTTTCCAAGACTCAGATGAGAATTCGAACGAAGTGAGACTTTTCATCATCCCTGAGGCTTGCAAAAGAATATGCTGCTTGAAGGAAAGGCAAGGAAAAGTATAATTATAAATTAATATTCACTCTCCACCTCCCGTTCACCGTTTTAACCTAAAATTAATAATTAGTTTTCATACCATCCAACTAATCCAGGCGTTAAATTGATATTAATCTGTTTTACTTCTTGATACTCATCTAACCCATGAATTCCAAGTTCTCTACCAATACCACTCATCTTATAACCACCCCAAGGGGCTTCATTATAAGTTGGATTATAACAGTTAATCCAAGTAATTCCCGCTCTAATTTCTTTGATTACTTTGATTGCTCTTGTAACATCTGAAGTAAATACAGCGCCAGCAAGACCATATACAGTGTAATTTGCAAGCGTAATTGCTTCTTCCTGCGTTTTAAATGTTTGAATTGTTACAACTGGTCCAAAAATCTCTTCTTTTACAATTGTCATTTCCCGATCACATTCATCAAAAATTGCTGGGCGCACGAAATATCCATTTGCACATTCGCCTTCTAAATAGCGAAAACCACCACATACTAATTTTGCGCCTTCTTTTTTACCGATTTCAATATAGTCCAATACCGTTTCCATATGAGACTTTGAAACAAGTGGACCCATATCCGGATTATTCAGTGGATTTCCCAACGTCATTGCATTTGCTTTTGCTGCAAGTTTTGTAACGAACTCATCTTTGACAGATTCTTCAATAATTATACGTGACCCTGCCGAGCAAACTTCGCCTTGATTAAAGAAAACACCAATCATCGCCCATTCTACTGCTCCATCAATATCTGCGTCAGCAAATATAACATTTGGTGATTTCCCACCAAGTTCTAGACCAATTTTTTTTACATTTCCTGCAGCGGAACGCATAATGCTTTGTCCGACTGGGGTACTGCCTGTAAATGTAATCATATCTACATCAGTACTAGAGGCAAGTTCTTCTCCAAGTGTTGAACCTGGTCCTATAACAAGATTCGCACATCCTTTTGGAAGTCCTACTTCTTCAAATATTTCAAAGAGCTTGATTGTTGATAACACAGTATTAGAACTTGGTTTAAATACAACACTGTTCCCAGCTGCTAGTGCTGGTGCTAACTTCCATACCGCCATTAAAAATGGATAGTTCCAAGGAGTGATCTGTGCACACACGCCAACTGGTTCATGCACTGTATATGAATGCATTGTGCCAAAGTTATTATTTACATCATAAACACCGCCATAAGGAGCTTTTATAAGTCCTGAATAATATCGAAATGTATGTATACCGTCATCTACATCGCCTTGCGCTTCTCTTAATGGCTTACCATTATCCATAGCTTCTAATTTTGCAAACTCGGCAGCATTTGCCTCAATTGCATCCGCAATTTTCAAAAGGATATCCCCTCTTTTTTGTGAATCCATATCTCTCCATTCCCTTGTTACATAGAATGACTTTTTTGCGGCTGCAATTGCTCTTTTTGTATCTTCTACACTACATTCATGTACTCTTTCAAATATCTCACAAGTTGCAGGATTTTCAACATCCAGGATTTTCCCTGAAGTGCCTTTTGTCCACTCACCATCAATATATACTTTTTTCACTTCCATAGATGACTTCCTCCTACTTTTTCAATTCTGTCCACATTTGGTCATATTTTTCAAGAACACTTGTACTTAAATTATCTAAATACTCACCCTTATTCAGTACATCTGCAGGAACATTTTTGGCTGGATTATTCGAATATTCTGAACCCATTTGTGATACAGCAACTGTATTTGGATTTAAATATGGGTACTCCTCCATAACCATTTTAGCTGCCTCTGGAGTTAACATATAATTAATGAATTCCATTGCTGCATCATAGTTTTTTGCGCCTTTTGTAACACACCAGTTATCCATAAATGTATAAGCACCCTCTTTTGGAAATACTATTTTTATATCTGGATTTTCTTCCATTGCTAGAGCGATTTCAGCATTCCAACAAAATGCCAAATTGCAATCTCCTGAAATCAATGCTGATTTGGGACTATCACTGTCATACAATTTAATATTATCTTTTATTGTAAGTAATTTTGTTTGTATCTTTCCTAATGTAGTATTGTCAGTTTCATTCATACTTAAGTTCATGCTTCGAGCTGTCATACCGATTACCGCTCTATAATCATCTAATACAACAAGTGTATTGCTATATTTGGGATTAAATAAATCGTCATATGAAGTGATTGTATCCTTTATTTTAGCAGTATTTACAGCAATTGCAGCAACACCACCTTGATAAGGTATAGAATATACATTACCTGGGTCATATTTTGGATTTAAATATTGTGTTCCAATATTTTTTAGATTTGTCAATTTCGCTTGATCTACCTTTTGAAGCATATCTTGTGAAATCATTTGCTTTACCATATAATCACTTGGCTGAACAATATCAAAAGCACCGATCGACTCTGATTTTACTTTTGCAAGCATATCTTCATTTGAGGAGTAAGTTGAAACATTTACCTTGATTCCACTTTCCTTTTCAAATGCTGCAATAACAGAATCCGGAACATACTCTGTCCAAACATAAAGATTCAATACTTTTCCACTTGCACTTGATTTTCCACATCCTGCAAGAGAACATACAAGAACTACAGTTAACATCATACATACTAATTTTTTCATACTTCTCTTCATAACTGCCTCCATCCCGACACACACTGGTGTCATAAATTAATTTTTAATTGCTTTTTGGGTCTTATTCTTACTGAAAATTCCTGATTGTGATAAAACAACAATAATGGTTGTTCCTACAAGAATTAAAGTTGACAATGCATTTACATCTGGTGAGACACCACTTTTAATACTTTCCATAACTTTCAATGGGAATGTTTTGGTCTGGCCATTTGTAAAATAACTAATAATTACATCATCAATCGATAGTGTAAAAGCTAGTAATGCTCCTCCTGCAATACCAGGGGCTAAAACAGGTAACGTAATATTAAAAAATGTCTTTATTCTGTTTGCTCCAAGATCCATTGAAGCTTCCTCAATTGAGTTATCGTATCCTGATAATCTTGCTCTTATGTTAAATATTACATAGGGAACACTAAACGTGATATGTGCAATTACCAAAGACAAAATACCTCTTGGAATATTAACTTTCGTAAATAGTGTTAAAAGAGAAATACCTAATACGATTTCTGGAATAACAACTGGTATGTATAGCAATGCATCTATTGTGTTTTTTCCTTTGAACTTATACTTATACATTCCAACGGCTGCAATTGTTCCTATGCAGGTAGCTAGTATTGTACTGATGACTGCAATGATAATTGTTGTTCGAAACGAATCTAACAATGCAGTATTTTGAAATAATTTACCATACCAGGCAAACGTAAAACCTTTCCACGTCAAATATGGCTTCGAGGTTGTCGCATTAAACGAATTTGCAACAATCACTACAATTGGTAAAAACAAGAAAAGATAAACCAAACTACAATAAATGATTTTAGATATTTTTGCTAATGCTATTTTATTTCGTCTTTTCATTTTCTACACCCCCAAATTATCCATATCTCCACCACATTTCTGATATAGTTTCACTAACAGTAATGTAATCAAAATCAATATTATCGATAATGCTGCACCCAACGACCAGTTATTTCCACTTTGGAACTGCCTTTCAATTAAGTTACCAATCAAATCTGTATTTCCACCGCCTAAAATATCTGATACGAAGAAATACCCTAGTGTTGGAATAAATACCATAATTGATCCAGAAAATATTCCACTAACTGACAAAGGCAATACGATCTTAAAAAATGTAGTATGCCCCTTTGCACCTAAATCAGAGGATGCCTCTAACAAGTTCTGATCTAGCTTCTCGAGTACTGTATAAAGTGGCAATACCATAAATGGAAATAGGCAGTAAACCATACCAAGTACTGTAGTTCCCCTGTTATACAACAAATCCAATGGCTTATCTATTAAATGCAAATGCATAAGCGTTGTATTTAACCATCCTGTTGAACCAAGGAATGTTTTCCATCCATAGATACGAATAAGTGAATTTGTCCAAAATGGAATAATAACTAACATATATAATATTGTCTTTTTATTACTTAATGTTCTTGAAATAAACATCGTAAAGGGGTATGCAAGTAATATACAAATCAAAGTTGTTAAGAATGCGATTAATATGGACTGCCCATATATTTGAACATAATTTGGATTAAATAATCTTTGATAATTTACAAGTGTGAATTTAAAAATTACATTGTAATGCTCATCAATACTACAAAAACTCATTACCAAAACATATAGCAAGGGAATTGCTACAAAAAACGACAGCCATAGTGCAACCGGTCCAACCATTACTACCGCCGGAACTGTGTTTGATTTTAAATTATGTTTTGTCATATGCCTGCCTCCTAACCTAGTTTTATATTTTCAACTGCATCATAAAATGTCTGATCTGGTGAATGTATCAATTTTGCGTCTTCATTTTCCCAATATAGAAATACTGTTCCTTCCAATGGTAATGCTTGCCCCGCAAGTCTTTCTAATTTTACTTCACTTCCATTTGGTAAAATTGCGATCGTCTTTAATGTTGCTCCTACATATACTTGCTCCTTCACTACAGCCTCAATTGTAAATCCTTCTACAGGCGTTAATGAATACTTCATTCTTTCTGGTCTAACTGAAACTGCTATCATCTCATTCAAACTAAAATCATTGCCTTTTCCTTTGATAATTCCAGATTCGATTACAACAGAAACTTCACTTCCATTAATTTCTTTCACATATCCTTCGAATAGATTTGTTTCACCAATAAAGGTTGCAACAAATTTTGTCTTTGGGTTTTCATATATATTATAAGGAATGTCAACTTGCTCTAATACACCTTGATGCATAATTGCAACTCTATCACTCATTGATAATGCTTCTTCCTGATCATGAGTTACATAGATAAATGTAATATTCAACTTTTTTTGTAGGCGCTTTAATTCCAATTGCATCTGTTTTCGAAGCTTTAAGTCCAATGCGCCAAGTGGTTCATCAAGCAATAGGACTTTGGGTTTATTAATCAGTGCCCTCGCAATTGCTACACGCTGTTTCTGACCACCTGATAAATTAGAGGGGAATCTTTTTTCAAATCCTCCCAATTGAACCAAGTCAAGCATATCCATAACTCGTTTCTTGATTTCAGCCTTCTTAATTTTTTTGATTTTTAAACCATATGCCACATTATCATATACATTCATATGTGGAAACAATGCATAGCTTTGAAAAACCGTGTTAACATCTCTTTCAAAAGGTGCCTTGCTTGCGATGTCTTCACCCTGTACTAGAATCGAACCACTTGTCTGTTCTTCAAATCCTGCTATCATTCTAAGTGTCGTCGTTTTTCCACATCCTGAAGAGCCAAGCAATGTCAAGAACTCTCCTTCGTACACTGTTAGATTCAAATCTTTTACTATATGATTAACTCCATATACTTTGTTAACATCTTTAATTTCAACAATCGCATTTTTCATATTAACTCCAATCTGCATTATTTCTCAAAATTTAAAATCAAAATCCTGACTTTCTCTTTTATAGTGCCTTATTTCCTCTTTCACCTGTTCTAATACGAACAGCATCTTCAATATTTCTAATGAATATTTTACCATCTCCAACTCTACCTGTTGCTACTAAATCTCTTATTTCTGTTATGATTTCTTCCACTTTCTCATCATTTACTACTACTTCTACTCTGATCTTTGGAAGAAGATTTATAGTTGTTTTAAAACCTTTTATCTCATTAATACTACCGTCTGCATTTGCAATTCCTTTTTGAGTACCACATCCCATAACGCTAGAAATAGTCATACCTCCACAGTTATAGTTATCCAAAATACTTTTTACGATTTCTAATTTTTCCGGTCTTATAATCATTACTAACTCTTTCATATAACATCCTCCTTTTTATAAAAAAAAAGCAACGGAAATTACCGTTAGGTAGCTCCGTTGCTTTTATAAATGTAATTATAATCTTATATATATATATAATCAATTCTTATAAAAAGTAATTTATGTAATTCTTTTTAAGTATTATATACCAAAAATGCATTATATAATTACGATATATTAAGCATATTATTGAATTATTGCGTTTTAGTTATTGTTTTTATATTATTGTTTTTATATTATTGTTTTTATATTATTGTTGAGTTATTGTTTTTTAATTATCATTTTCTCGAATCATCATAAACATTTGAACCCGATTATTAATTCCTAATTTACGATATATATTCAGTACATGCTTCTTTAACGTATTCACACTTATCACCAATTCATCGCATATTTTATCATTATATAATCCCTTCAAAAGGAGCCTTAAAATCACTTCTTCTCTTTTTGTCAGTTGATATTTTATTACGGTCTCAGTAATTGATAATTTGCAGTGTATCTTATCCCCTTTTGCTTTTTCATTAAACATTCTAAATGAAAGATGATCTTTTAACATATCTAATAAAAACACATCGTCATATTGGAAATTTTCTTTTCCAATTGTTCGATATAATGTTATGACACCCAGAAATTGCTTTTCTCTTGCAAGTATCATTTGAATAGAATAATGCCAGTTATTCGGCTTATATACCTTTTGATAATACTCTGACTTTATACGCTTTTCATCACCTATAATATCCGTTTCCCTGTATACCATACTTTTTCCGCCATACATAATTCCTCTACTATAATCTAGTTCATCATATTGAGCGGCTCTTTCTAGCTCACAATTAAAAGAAACTGGATTAATAAGTCCTTTTTTACCATCTTCATTTGCAAGGAAGAAATCAGCACTATCAAAATTCAGAATCATTGTTAACTGCTCTAATAAATTATTGCGCATTACCATAATATCTTCTGTCGTATATATTTTATAAATAATATTATTAAGTACCAACCAATCACTTGTTTCTAAATTTTTCATTTGAATTCTGCTCCCGTCTGTCGCTTTAGCGACATTTTAATAAGGGATGTGAATGATGTTTCTTATCATTCACAATGCTCCCGTCTGTCGCTTTAGCGACAAGTAATCTTTAATATAAAAAGCCATTTGAAGTCTGCATTTAGACTCCATTGTACTAATATCATCATTTAATAATTCTTTAATCTTCTTCACTCTGTAGTTAACTGTATTACGATGGGTAAACGTTTTATCTGCAACCAGTTGAATACTAGTATCATATCGCACATATAATTCAAGCGTTTCAAGCAAATTACTACCTCGATTTTTATCGTATTCCTCTAATACCTCTAAACTCTCTTTGTATATTTTTTCTAACATTTCTAAGTCACTCACAAAAAACAAGATTCGATACATGCCTAAATCTTCAAAATAACATTTTCTGACATCTTTATATTTAGCTGTGCTTAATGCTGCATTCGCCTGATCATAACTCAAAGAAATCGAGTATAGACTATTGCCTATATCTCCAATTCCAATCCTAGTTATCGGTTTATATTTTTCTAATCTATCAATCATTCTTTCCACAATCTGTTTATTGATTTGATGCATGATAACAATTAGAATCTTTCCATCTAAATACATATGATAATTCAGTTCTTCTTTAATAAGAATGTTTGTTATATTTATAAAGATACTTTTTGATTTATCATCAAGCTCTCTCATATTTTCAAAATAAATAACCATTGTACAATATGTTTCATTTTGATGAAAACCATAGTTATTTAATTCACTATAATAAGAAGATGTATTGTCTGGATGCGCAAAAATAGCTTTTAAAGCTGTTGTTATATTATCCTGTTCTTTTGTATCGCGTACTAATTGACTGCAATAATCTTGCATAATATCAGAAAGACGTATTTCCCACGGCATAATAAGCAATGGGAATTCATTTTTGTTGCAAATTTCCTTTATCTCTTCATTAATATCAGCCTCTACAATGTAATTACCTATATTAATAATAAGACCCGTTGATTTTTGATTAATTAACTCTTTTACAAATTCATAGATCCATTTGGTGTTATTCGCATTTAAACCTGTCGTTAATATAAGTTCACTGCCTTTTAGAAAATTAACAGTCATAATATCTTCGGTGAATTGCACCCAAGATACTGCATTTTTCAAACCCGTTTCTCCTGCAATCAGTTTTAACTTATACTTGCTCTTTGATTCGTGATATAAATCATATAGAGTAATGGACATATGCAAACCTCCAACTATTTTTTTTAAGATACCATATA
>Ga0302170_10000855_pt1 | contig 12011 bp, 7 predicted proteins | sample I_Fen_N2_1_FD_193492 | JGI IMG/M metagenome (GOLD analysis project Ga0302170, IMG submission 193492) | Peat permafrost microbial communities from Stordalen Mire near Abisko, Sweden - I_Fen_N2_1 | ecosystem: Environmental > Terrestrial > Soil > Wetlands > Permafrost | place: Sweden: Abisko...
CGGTCGGCTGTATTCATAGTGCCGATAATATACAAGTTAGGCGGAACCCCAAACTTTTCTTTACTATATGGCAAAGTTACTTCCAATACCTCTGTATTTCCTAAACGTTTATCATCTTCAATCAAGGTAATCAATTCACCAAAAATTTGAGAAACGTTGCCTCGGTTTATTTCATCAATAATTAATACATAATTTTTAGCATCAATATTCTGAGATCGTCTTTCAATTTCAACATGCCATTTCGACATTTCTTCAACTAATGCTTTATAATAGGTTCGCATACCACCGGTAATATATTTTTCAATATTCTCTCGGTCTTCATATATTAATTGAAGAGTAGGTTTTGTCATTGTATTTAGCTTATTACCAGTTCTAGTCATCATTCTAATAGATGAGCCAATAATACCAGTGATACTAAAAAATGAAGTTGCTAAATTAATCACATACCCCTCTTTCTTTTTATTGGGTGTTGTAATCGGATCATCTAATAAGGAGGTTTCTATTTTCTCAATAAGCAAATTAAAAAGTGAATCAAATGGAGTTATTGATTTTGGTTCCTTTTTTATCGTTGATAATTCAATATTCTCTTTAGCTTTTTTTGCTAAGACCTTAAAAATACCATTTTCAACTCTATAATTAACTGCTTGCCCTTCTATTTTGGGTTCAAAAGGTTTTATACCTTCAATAAAATCCTCATAGTCCATGCTTTGATGAAAAGTCGTAAACACAATTTGACCTTCCTTCACTAAACGTTGGTATTCATTCTTTATCAGCTTTCTTTCCTGATTTAAATCAAAATCAGGATTAACAATTTTGATTGCTTTGTTAATAGTATTATATGTTTTACCTGTTCCGGGAGGGCCAAAAAGAATTTGATTTAGTGGTTGAACTATTTTAGGTTGAATGTTGCTTAATATAGGTGTTTCATCTTTAACTTCTACTGATTGACTTGAACTTGATAGCAAAGGAGCATGTTTTGCCCGTCTTTTTTCTAATTTACTTATCATCAAATCAAAATTTCCTTTACTTATTTTTTCAGCTTTGAATTCGGGATTTTCTATTTTGTATCTTATTAATTCTTCATCAATTATTGGAAGTAATATTGTCATATCTTTTTCGACTTCAGTAAACAATTCACTCACTGTATAGTATTTTGCCTTTGCATCACCTACATGAAAGTATTCTATTTTATTTGTCGGATCATTCTCATAGAATCCTCTAAAATTACGTACTTTTTCTTTTATGTTCTTTATAAACTCTAATGCAAAACGGTTCTGGTCATTAAAAGGCGATCTGGTTTGATTAAATTGAATATGATAAGAATAGCTGTCGCTATTAAGTTCAAATACCAAATTGATAAGATCGGATGATGAGCCGGGATAATTAACCTGAATTGACCAAAATGTAGTAGAGAAATATTCTGATTTTTCAGTCCCAATAAAGTAATTTAGTTCCGCTCCTTTACTGGCAACCTGCCTAACTGAAAAAGTAAATAAAGAATCTTGGCTGTGTTTATTCATCAACCAGTTAAAAACTATTTCCTGCAACTCAATGTATGACTTCATAGTTATTTTGTTTTGATTTGATTATTCATAAAGTTTAAATATCTATCCAATGTGTTTTTATAAAACTCTTATCTGCTACTTAGTTGGTGCGGGTTAGAAAAGTTTTTTCGTTTCAAACGTTTTACCTTTAATCACTATTTCAAACGAGGAGGAGAGTAAAAAAAACACTTCATATTCAATTTTATTAATATTATAATTCATTAGGACGACCTCCACCTAATCCTTTTCAATCTCTCAGTTTGTTCAGGGAAATAGTGTTTCTCCGCTACTGAATTTTTATATTTTGGTATGTGAACCAGTGGAATGTATTTATAATCAACCCCATTTACAGTAAGTATGTGCATCTTTGCAAAGGAATCTTGCATAGCCAATTCTTTTCCTATATAATTTTTTGAAAGAATTTTCAGGACTGTTTCACTAAGACTGATTATCAATTCAGGTTTAATTTTCAGAATCTCTTCTTCCAATAGTAAACGACAATTTGCAAATGACAAATTAAAGAAATCAACATCTTTCTTGATTTTTTCGGGCAATGTCAAAGTTTGGCACTTTATTAAATTAGTTGCATACACTTCAGACAAATCTATGTTCAACGGATTAAGAATCCTACTTGTTATATATTGGTAAAGTGGTTGTGTATTCTTATTTAATTTCAAAACAACCGTGGCGGGTTGAGTTGTCCTTACTGTTGGTGAATGACCAATGATTAATACCTTTGGACTGTTTGAACCTACAAACGACTCGGGTTTTGCTGAAAGAATATAGTTTGAAATAGCCATATTCGACTTGCATAATTGACATTTCTCTACTAAGAACTTGAGATTTTCCATAGTATCCGTAAATTGACAAATGAAACTTACAAGCAATTTGCCAATACTTGCAGACTTAGCCCAATTATATTCAAAACAATGCCAAGCCATGCCCAGTATTTTATTCTATTATTTTTTCGGTCTCTATGGTTATGATGAATTTCAGTTGACATATTACGTTCCTCAAAGACACTATATGGTCTGGCTCGTTTATATCTAGGATCAATATATTTTGTTGGAAGACCATTGATGAGAATAAATATAAAACCGATTATATTTAGCAACAACCCGATAATATTTAGCCAATTACTACATTCCATAAATGATGTTTTTTTAAATAACCTTACATATAATCTAAACTGGGAAACCTAGGGATTTAAACTAAACAAACCCTTTTTTGTACACTCTTCTAGGAAAGCTTTTTTTATAAAATTTCCATTGTCAAGAGGATCTGCATTAATCTCTTTCATTTTCATTTCATATAGAGATTTGGCTGTGGCTTCTTTATCTGGTTCAAGCTTTTTCATATTCTCTAATACAAGGAATTCAGCAAACCATTTTTTTGCTCCACGTTTACCAAGAATTTTTGCCTTGTATCTTTCATCAATACCAAAAGTTTCATTCCAACTTTCTATTTGGTCTAAATGGCTGTATGAATCAAGTGTTTTAAAAGTAATATTGATATCTGCTTTTGTTAAATTTTCTATATCTGTTTTTGTCAATTCAACTTTGGTTTGAAAATCCCATTTTTTACTGCTATATGGATAAAAAGCTCTTCGTCTTAATGGCAAAGTTTTTTTCGTAATTGGATCTATGTGCATCAATGGTTCTTTTGAAAGTTTGTAAGAAGAATTGCATTCGTGACACATTGGAGCAAGATTTTTGAAATTAACCGAAGTAAAAGGATATTGGGCTTTGGGAATAAAATGATCGTAGGCTTCCCTTTTAGTATGATTAACTCCTTTAATACTATTTATCCCACAAAACGGACATATTTCTTCATCGTTTATTTGCATGAACTCAACATAATGCCTAGAAATAACTAACCTAAAATCACCAAAAGCAACAAGATCAAAAGGGCTTCCAGAACCATACAACTTAGTGTAAAATGACTTAATCTTTTTTCCTAAATCTGGGTAAGCATGTATTAGTTTGTTATAGCTGATTGGTTGTAAAGATCTATCTTTACATAAGCCACTAATATCATTGTTGAGTTTGTACCATGACTTTAAAACGTCTCTATCTTTCTTATCTAGATGCCTAAAATCCTCATAAATAGATTCAATATGCCCATTAAAGAATCTCGCACCATCAGAATCTTCATTATGCAATCTTTCATATATCGATTTTAGTTCTGGCATTTTCATAAGGTCCTTAGAACTAAATGGTTTGCTTGCTTTGCACCAAACGTCCAAGAATAAGAAATCAGAGTATTTCTGAAACTTTTCTACTTCATGATTTATATATTTGTATGGGAATAGCATTATTTTTTATCTAGAATACGGTTTATCAAAAGTGTTTTTTCAAGTGAATCTCCAAGACTCTTATTCATTTCCTTAATTAGAACTCTTCCATTTTCTCCTTTATTGAATCTATCTTTATACTCATTTAATTTTTGAAGAGCATAATCTCCAATTGTGTTAGCTTTATCATATATACTAACTGAGATATTATTTACTGATTCACCTAAAGTCTGGAAATCGGGCTGTTCGCAACTTACAATTTTTTTGTTTTCATCTTTTATAAATGCAAACACATATCTTGATTCGCTATCTGATACTAAATAGGGAGAATGCGTAGTGATTAACATCTCCTGCATCGTATCCTCATTTTTTTGTTTAAAACAGTGCCGTATGCTTGAAATAAATTTTGCTTTCCAATCAGGATTAAAATGTGTTTCTGGTTCATCGAGAAGAAATAAGCAATTTTCATTTTTGAAAAGCAAGCAAAGACCAAGAGTATGCAAGAATTGATATTCTCCATCAGACAGCTCTTTCGTAAAGAGTGGATTATCTAGTCCGTTCTTCTTAATCCAAAGATTCTTGAATCTTAATATGCGATCATCCTCCAAGGGACTTGGGTAAATGTCATGATTGATAAAAATATTCTTTGATTGATATACTCTATTTTTATCTTCTTTCGAAACAACATAGGCATTAAGTTCAAGCAAAATTTGAAATAATTGAAATAGCTCTAGTGGATTATTCGAAAAATGAAACCGAAAAGCTTTTTTAGTTTCTTCATCTACTTTGTAATCAAGAACAAGATATTCACGGCTAACTTCACCAAATTCGAATTCCAAGCTATCATAATTGAAGCAAGTTGAGCATTGCTTTAGTCTTTCAATACTATCGTTCAAATTGGTTGTTAATTGTACTGCATTCGGCTTCTCATCATACAATTCTTCTATTTTGCGAGTTTTGTCTCTCAATATATCTTCATGAAGATCAATATACTTATCTTGACAAATAATTAATCTAAACTCATCCAAACCGACCAACTCAATTTCATTTCTAAATGGCTCTAAAACTTTGTCGTCTTGCATTAAAATGTTAGCAAGTAATATGGCTTGACTGTATTGATAATCAAGATACACAAGCCGTCCCTCCGGTTTTGGTGGTGTCCCATAGTTCTCTTGTTTAGACAATTTATCTGCATATTCATCAAAGTGTAAAAAACGGGTTTTAAAAAATGGAAGGCTCAATAATTCATTTTCACCAGAAGAATAACCTAGGACATAAGTTGGCAAAAGTTTCTGAATTTCTTTTTTACCTAATATTTCATTTTGAGTTGAGTACTCATTTTTGTTTACCCATTCAAAGACTGGGGTTTTAGCAAACTCTTTAGAGATTCGAATAAATGCAATATTAGTTAACGCTTTGTTAGTTTCGTCTCTAAACTCATCTGGAACTGGAATAAAATATTATAATTCAAATGCATCTACAACACATATAGTATTGTCAAAACCACTATGATTATCATCTCCTTTTAAAAATCCATCTGGTAAACTATCATTGTACATACAATCCAAATGGTAAAATATATTTGCTAAAGCCTCCAACACATTTGACTTTCCACTTCCATTTCTACCTGCTAATATATTGGGGTTGAAATCTTGAGCAAACTGATAGTCAAAATCACGCAAAAAGAAGATTTCAAAGTCTTCTTGCAAAGCCCTAAAACCTTTTTTATCTTTTATTTTAAACCTAATGAGTTTCATATTACTTCAAGTTTAACACATCTTTCTTCTTCAATAAATGTTTGTTTTAGAAGTGGGTTATCACCCTCTAATGATTTAAATATGAATTGTTTCAGTTCATCATACTCATACCAACCGCCCATTAAATATACATAGCGATTATACTCTATTTGTACATCTAACATTGTAAATGTACGGTTTGAGAAACGTTTTTTAAAAAAGAATTCCAAATCTACTGTATTACTTTCGATACTTCCATATCTTGCAATTATCTCATCTGGAATGCCGTAATAAAAGTCAAGTGACATCCGACTATAATCAAATTTGTGTCTTGAAAACAAATTGATGTATGGGTATTCAGCCAAGATATTTTCTGGCAATAATTGTATATAACGTTCTACGAATTTGTGCTGGTCAACTTGCCAAGGAGTATATTCCTTCACTTCATCTATAAGAACCTCTCCAAGACTATTTAATTCTATTAAAGCTTCTCTAATAGAATCAATTTGGAGCTCTTTATTCTTTTCTAATTCTGAAATTTTTGCTCGTAACTCTTTTGATCTTTCAATATAGAAAAGGCAATTTTTACTCAGATATGTATTATCTTCTGTTTTTTGATCTACAATTTCTTCAAGTTGAGCTCGTTGTTTTTCAGCTTCATTTTTTTCTTCCATTGATAGTTCTATTATTTCTTCAGCACCATCTTTTTTTTTTGAGTCTTCCATATCTGAAATATCTACTTTACTTAAATCTAGTTCTCCATTAAATGCTCTTTGACTGATACTTCCATAAAGATTTTCAAGTTCTTCTAAGCTAAATCTGTATTGCTCTTTAATAATGTCTACTTTTTCTACTATCTGAACAAATTTTAGTTGAATGTCTAAAGGCGGTTTAATAACAGGAATACTATTACAATTTGTTTTATTCATGTATGGAACAGTAGTTTTTGAAGCTACTTTGTACATAAATTCTTTTTGAAAAGACAAAACAAACATTAGAAATGTATTATTCATTTCAGGTTTGCACTGAAATGCATGCAATTGTTGATTGATGACCATTTCATATTCAGCAATAGTAATTACACCTAAATCTCCAACACAAGTCATAATAACACTGTTCTTTGGGATAACTCGTGCTCTAACTTGAGCAATTTCACCCTCAGTTAGCCCTATGTTTTGCTTTGATTTTTTTGTCCTTCCTAAATGCACAAGATCGGTCGTAGTAACCCATGGAGTTAATCCTGAAAAACTTTTAGGTTTATCTCTTCCAGGAACAATACAGTCAGCAGAACTAATGACTGAATCCATTTCCCAATTCATTGAGTTTACTCGAGAATCACCAAACATTTCTAAAAAAGTAGATGTCAGAAGTTCATCCAACAAATCAATACTTTCTTTCCTTTTTTGAATTAACGTTTCGCATTTTGAAAGAATTTTGGCAATCCGTTTTTGGTCATCTAATGTTGGAGGAAGTGGAACCTGTAAAACAGAAAGACTCTGTTTGTTTAAAGTTTGCCCCATTGCAGCTTGATTTCCGCCTACCAAAGGGATTGACTTTAAAACATAATACAAATACTCATTAAGTAACTCTGATTCATTTTTTATTGGCAAAGCAACTATTGCTTCATTGGTATAAAGGTCTTTTTCTGCAAAAGCGAGCTTTCCAATACTTAGTTTGAAACTCATTAATAGAGTTCCTTCTTTTACAATTTTGCAGTTCGATTCTACCAATGCAATATCTGTAATTTCTTCTTTGGTTTTGGAAATATATTTTCCCTTTAAATCAGAAATGCTAACCCAAGAATAACCTTTACCCCAATATTCACTTTTGCTTCGACTTGGTGTATTTCCCAAATTGATGCCACATAATGCCGATAAAGGTTTATATGACCATTTATTATCCTTCATCTTAAAAATAGCTTTCCAGTGATTTTAATTCTTTTACTAAACTTTCTTCAATTGAATTCAATTTTTCTAAAATGACTTTTGGCTCTTCATATTTAATATCTTCAAAAACATCAACTTTATGTTTCGAAAAACTTAAGTCATAATCAGCTTCAACAATTTCAGATTTGGGTACAAAGAAAAATCTGCCTTTTCTGTCATTCTCTGCTTGAATGTCTCTTGATTTGAAATGCTTGACAATATCTTGCAAATCTCCATAATCATCTTTACCGTCAGGTAGTTTTAGTTTATTTCTCTTATCATCTAAACTATAGCCATCTGATTCCATATCATAGAACCAAACATTTTCAGAAGCACCACCTTTTGTAAATATCAATAATGCTGTACTTACACCAGCGTAAGGTTTAAAAACTCCGCTAGGAGCAGTAATCACCGCTTTCAATTCAGACTTATCGATCATTAATTTTCTAGCATCTACAAAAGCGCTTCCCGTTCCAAACAATACCCCTTGTGGAACTACAATACCGGCTGTTCCACCCATTTCAAGCATATTATAAATACGTTCAATAAATAGCAGTTCCGTTTTGGTGGTTTTTAATGCTAACTCTTCGTTTATATCGCCCTTATCAATATTTCCGGTAAAAGGTGGATTTGCTAATACTATTTTATATTGGGCATTCTCTGTATAACTTTTACTTAAGGTGTCTTTGTAATCTATTTGTGGGCTTTCTATGCCATGCATCATTAGGTTCATTAAGCCCAAACGAACCATAGTTTGATCAATGTCATATCCATGAAGGCTATTGCCTAAAATTTCTTTTACATCTTCGGTCAATAAGGCACTGCGACTACTACGAATAAAACCATCTTCATCCGGCTCTTTTTGATCTTTCTCTTTGTCGAGTTGCGTTATCATGTATTGATAAGCTCCCAAAATAAAACCACCTGTACCACAAGCAGGGTCGGCAATACGATGTCCTAATTGTGGGTCAACTAATTCGACCAAAAGTTTTATAATGTGACGAGGTGTTCTAAATTGACCATTTTTACCTGCCGATGCAATTTCACTCAACAACATTTCGTATACATCACCTTGAATGTCCTGAAAATCTTGTCCTTTTTCATTGGCATCTTTTTCCATTTCTAAATAAATTGCATCAATAGTGTCAATAGCTTCTTTTAGTAACGAAGGTTTGGGAATGATAAAAACAGCGTTGGCCATGTGTTTAGCAAAAGGAGATTCTTCTTTATCTAACTCCTTGATAAACGGAAAAACATATTGCTGCACATGCGAAAGCATTATTTCTGTTGGTGCAATTCTTTTAAATTGACTCCAACGAAGACTTTGCTTATCTACTCCTCTCGATTTCTCAATTGCGTCAATCTCTTCTGGAGTTGCATCTTCTTTTGGTCTGTCTTGTGGTAATAAATAAATACCATCGAACTTTGATGTAAAAGGGTCGCCAGTAAATTCTGCATTCGCCAAATTCTCTAAATCATTTTCATCTACTTTCTTCATAAACAGCAAATAGGTAATTTGCTCAATGGCAGTCAATGGATTTGAAATACCACCACTCCAAAATTTTTGCCAGAGGTCTTTTATCTTTGATGCTATCTCGGGATTGCTATTTAATAAGCTCATGTTATGCAACGAATTTTTCTGTTAATACTAAAATTTCTTTTATTTCGTCCGGGGAAAAAATGCCACGGATACCCTTAGGGTGAATTATTGTAAATGGTGCCTGAATCAAATCTCTTTTTTCAATGTTTCCTCTCTCAATTATATATTCTTTTAATAGTTTCAGGAACTCAATCTGTCTGGTCGTCAAGTGGGAATGCTCCTGAATAAATTGCTGAACTGCTTTACTTACTTGTTCATCAAAACTCTCTAAAATCTCAATACCTAAGATATGTTTTATGAACTGAAGGAACTTTGCTTTTTGGTGCTTATACACCTTTCTTAAAAGTGATTCAGTGATATGTGGATCTTCTTCGTGAAGCTCTTCAGCTAATTGTCTGGCTTCTTCATCTGAAATGGATTGTCCGGATTTTATTTTCTGTAAAACCGGGTTTCGTTCAGTTAACTCAGCAATTTTAGCTTCAACCATTTCACGATATTTGGTAATGCTTACTGCTTCGTTTTGTGGACCAAACTCCACCATTTCTTTCGTTTTTAATACATCTTGCAAATTCAGCTTGGCAGGACCATCTGCTTGAAAGCGTTGTTCACGGAATTTGATAAGAGGTGAAATGATATCGGATAATTCATCAAATCCATTGTCGTTTATGACTGCCCAAAAATGGTTGCTTAAAACTTGTTTGATGTACGAAGTATGCTTTGCCACTATATTTACAGACAAAGGTAGTTCACTTACAATAGTAATGATATTTTCCTTCAAGGTATCGAACTTCTCTTTTTCCTCAAAAAGGTGTGCAAGGGATATTTCCAAAGCATCTTTTTGAAAGCGCATAGCTTTGAAATCAGTTTGAGAAACTGTTCTGAAAAGAGGTTTGATTGTATGCCTTAGAAATTCAATTTTATCATGGGTCAAATAATTCCAAAAGCTATCTTCTTCGACTTTTGCCAAATCTGGTTTTGCATCTTGAATGACGACAGAGTTTTGTGGCAATTCAGCTAGTTGAATGCGTAGCTTTTCAATTTCCTTTTGCGCTATTTGTTCCTCCTGTTTGTCAAGAGCTTTTTCAATTTTCTCAATTCTGAGACCAACAAATCGCACTGGAAGCGGTATTTGTGCTTTCAACTCTTTTCCTTTTGGATTGAGTTTAAAGTATTCAAAGTTATCCCAACAATCCATGATAAGGAACGTGTCTTTTTCAGGACACCATGGTTTTATTTTTGAAGGCTCTAATAGTCTGGTTCCACGTCCAATCATTTGCCAAAATTTGGTGTAAGAAAAGACTGGTTTGACAAAAACAAGGTTGACTAATTCACGTACATCAATTCCGGTATCAAGCATATCAACGCTTATTGCAATTCTCGGCATGTCACTGTGAGTAAATTGGTGAAGCAATCCACCTTTCCCGTAAACTCTTGGGTCATCTGATACTAATACCTTTGCTAATTCTCCAGTATATTCGGGATAAAGTGAGTCGAATATCTTTTCAATCCTTCTGGCATGTGCTTTTGTAGCACAAAAGAAAATGGTCTTGCCTGGTAGAACTCCATTTGGGTCTTTTATACACTCTTCCATGAACTCCTTAACAATAGTAACATTCGTTCCTTTGTTTGTTACAGTTTTTTCGAGTTCAGTACCTTCAAAATTAATTTCGGCAACTTCTTTTCCTTCTAAAATTAATTGCTTTTGATCTTCAAGACTTATCGTTCTTTTACTTATTCCGTCTTCTTGAAATTTTGTTTGAATTTTCATTACCTGAAAATCACAGAGGTAAGGAGGAATGTTATTTACTGCTTCTTCATACGAATAAGCAAATGTAGGTAATCCATCTTCACATTCAAAGAGCTTAAAAGTATTGTGGTCAATTACATCTGTTGGAGTTGCAGTTAGTCCAAGCGTTATTGTATTAAAGTAATCAAGTACTTCCTGATAGGTATTGTAGATTGACCGGTGACTCTCATCAATGACAATTAAATCAAAAAAATGAGGTGATAACGAATTTTCTTCATCCCTGATTATGTTCAACATAGTGGGATAAGTAGAAGTATAAATCCGTCTATCTTTGGCAATTGATTTTTCCCCAATTTTTGGCCAAGCTGGTTCATCGGGCAAATACTCTTTAAATGCTTCTAAAGCCTGATTTCTCAATGCTATTCGGTCAACTAAAAACAATATGCGTTCGACCCAACCTGATCTCATTAATGCATCCACTAACGCAATGGTAGTTCTGGTTTTTCCAGTTCCAGTTGCCATAACTAAAAGAAATATTTTTCTTTTCTTTTCGATTCCTTCCATAACAGACCGAATGGCCTGTATTTGGTAATCACGTCCGGCAATTTTAGTGTTAATCAATTCTAAAGCTAATGGTTTCCTGTTTCTTCTAATATATTCATACCGCTCTAAATCGTCTCTTGTGGGAAAGCCAATAACCTTTTTAGGTGGATAGGTACCTAAATTCCAGAAATGTATTTCATGACCATTAGTATAGAAACAAAAGGGTAATAATCCGCCAGACTCTTTTTGAATATTTTCGCAATATTGCTTTGCTTGTTCTCTTCCAAGCTCAGCATCAACAGATGTTTTCTTTGCTTCTACAACCGCAAGTGGTTTTCCATCTTTACCAAGTAACACGTAATCACTAAATTGATGACCAGCATAAGGCGTTGGGGCTTCGCTTACAAGTCCCTTATCAACAATAATAGTAAACTCTTCAATTACTTGAGTACGGTCGGATAGATTCCATCCAGCTTGTTTAAGCCGGATGTTAATAATTTCTTTTCGTGTATGCTTTTCGGTTTTCAAGACAGAAAAATAGGTTAGCAGGCTCAAAATTACGAATTTATTTTCACATATCCTTTTCTTTTGCAAATAAAGATATTCTGCTTAGATTTCTTCAA
>Ga0302170_10000861_pt1 | contig 11967 bp, 10 predicted proteins | sample I_Fen_N2_1_FD_193492 | JGI IMG/M metagenome (GOLD analysis project Ga0302170, IMG submission 193492) | Peat permafrost microbial communities from Stordalen Mire near Abisko, Sweden - I_Fen_N2_1 | ecosystem: Environmental > Terrestrial > Soil > Wetlands > Permafrost | place: Sweden: Abisko...
TAATGCATATATCTGTTTTCAGAATCTCAAAGAACGCTTGTCGTATGTATTGAATAATTTTGGTAAAAAGTACGACATTATATTTTAGTCACTACTTATATACCAGTCGTCTTCACACTTTAAATTAAACTTCTCAATACAAACTGTCTTTCCAAGTAATAAATTATGAATGATCCTGATAAAGGGAGGATCTGATTCTAATTTAAGTTTTCTGATTTTGTAGTCACCAATCTATTCCATCTTCAGGAAATCGGCGGCTGCATTATTGATATCAATTATATCGGCGTTTCGGTTGAAGACAATGCAATAGGTTGGCAACAGTTTCAACACCTGGAGTGTTATCTGGAAATCATCCAACATAGTAAGGTAGTTATACATAAATCATTGATTTGTTTAATGTGATTTGTATAAATGGTATACCGCTTTTCCTGTAAAGAAGAATTTTGAACCACAAGAAAGCTTACGATCTTTATATCTCCCGCAGATATCATTAATCTGTCTTCATTCCATAAATACCTTTTTTTCAGACAATTTAAATAGTTTCCTGCATTGCAATTTCATCATTAGAACAATAGTGCGTACGTAATTGGAAAGTTTGAGTAGATATTCCTCCATTGTAAAGGATTTTATTTCAGTAAACTGAAAAATAAAGACATTCTCAGTTCCGGAAATTAATGAAGCTTTCAGAATGACAGGTACTAAATTATTATCCATGCATTTTAAGGATAACTTTACATCCGCAACTATTTTTCCATTCAATAGATCCAGCATGATGGGATGAAAATCAGGATATAATTCTAATTTTAATTTCAGACGTGTATAGTGCCCCAAATATTTCACTTTCAACATTTTGGAAGCTGCATTATTGATGTTGGTAATTTCACTATATTGGTCTAAAAAGATACAACCTGATGGGATATTCTCCATTATATCCTCCAATTTCAAAAAATTATCCTGAAAAGTTTGAGTTGTGTACATAGCTTATTTTTGTTAGTCTTATTAAGTTCTTTAAAGCCAATTGAATTGTATTGATCTTTTTTCAATCTGCGAAAATCTGTTATATCATTTATGGAAGTTCACTAAAAAGCCGCTTTATTCTTGGTTAAATCCATGGAGTTTATTGCAGAGAACTGGAATATAAACATGTATTTCAATTTAGGATATAAAAACACTTTGAGATTAACATTCACCAAACTATCATCGGCACGCTTTAATTGAAACTCCGCATCACTCACTGTTATACCGTTTAAAGAATCGAGTATGATGGTGTTAAACTGAGAATTCAACACTAACTTCAGCTTACGATTCTCAGGGTCATCAACATCCTCAATTTTCAAAAAATCGGCTGCTGCTTTATTGATATGAATCACTTCTGCAGCTTTGTTAAAAACTATGCAACAGGTTGACCTGGATCGTAACATTTGTAGTATTTCCTGCAATTCGTCAAAGAGTGTAAAATAATTATACATAGCCTATTATTTTTCAGTATACAGGTTTGCTTTCATTTAATAGCATTTTAGAAAGTTCTTTACTGGAACTCAGATCAAACTTCTTAAATATCTTGTTTTTCAGGACATAAATTGAATTGAGCGATTTACCGGTCAGTGTGGCAATCTCATCCGTCGAAAGTCTTAAGGCAATGAGTCCGCAAATAATTAATTCTGGATACATAAGGAACGGATACTTTCTGGAAAGTATATCAATTTTATCTTCATCCAGGTATTTTTTAAACATATGGTTTTTTATGGCTTGATCCACAAAAAGTTCATGCATGTCAGATTTGTGCCTGTTTTCCTGTATCAGGTTTATATTTTGAAGCACTTTAGAGCCTTTTTGTGTTTGTTTCGGCTTTGGTATTTCCGAAAGGGAAGACAATTCAAAGAACTGAAACAAAAATACATTCTGGAGCCCATTCAGCATGCAGGCACTAAAACTGATAAGGACAGAATCAGAATCCGGATATTTCAACTGATAAACCTTATTCCGGATAATTTTCCCGGTTTTTAATTCCTGTATGATGGCTAGTAAGTAATTGTAATCATTTAAGATTTTCAACCGCCTGGTTTTATAATCCTCTATCGCTTTAATTTTCAAAAGGTCTAAAGCAGGTTGATTGATATCAATGAGTTGGCCATTTTTATTTAAAACAGTTGCGCAAACTGGCAAGGACTTGAGCATGACCATCATTTCCTGCATATTTGAGGTAATTGTAAGATACTTATACATAATTATTTATTTAGAATATACATATCTAAAATTGAAGCTTGCAAACTGAAAGTTGCATAATAATTTGAAAATAAAGAAATAAGGGAAAATATGGTCGTTTATTCTTGCTACTAAGGGGGCAATTAATGGCATTACTTTAATCTGTTATTTTATTCTTTTAATCATAAATCCATTCAGCTCATTACCCACTACTATATAACTAAATTTAATGTGGTGTAAATCAATTAATATCAAATTGCATTTTTCTATCTTGTATTATACTAAACCTTATTTTTTCTCTTTTCACGCTTAGTAGAACACCTGATACCCCCACGAATCTGCCCTTATTTTCCTCTAAAGAAATGAACCGGGGATTAGAGTTATCTTTATTGTTGTTCGATCCCTGATCGCGGGGACTTAGTAGAAATGTATTAAGCAATAAATAGCTTGCCCTTATTCCCTGATTTATTTTCAAACTTCATTTTGTAAGTTGAATCCGTTTTCTATTCTCTTTTTATACAGCTTCTTTAGCTGAGGATTGAATATCTGAATCATTTCATGGATTTTAGCCAAATTGTAAAAAGAAATCATCAAAACTCAAATAATAATTAATGGGGCTAAAGCCTATTTATAGTATATTTTTTTGCTCCGTCTAAAACAGGAATAATTGAAAGAACAGAATAAAAGTAAGTTTCTATTGTTAACATTATCATCATAAATCATTATGGAAGTTCACAAAAAATGCCGGTTGATTTGCCGTAGAAGCCACGGGTTTCAGTTCAGAGAACTGGAATATAAATACATCTTTCAGTTTATGATATAAAGAAACTTTGAGATTCACATTCACTAAACTATCATCGACACGTCTTAATTGAAACTCCACATCACTCAATGTTATTCCGTTTAATGAATCGAGTATGATGCTGTTAAACTGAGTATCCAGCACTAATTTCAGCTTACGGTGTGCAGAGTCTTCCATATTCTCAACTTTCAAAAATTTGGCTGCTGCTTTATTGATATGAATCACTTCTGCCTTTTTATTAAAAACTATGCAGCAGGTTGACATTGATCTTAACATTTGTAAAATTTCCTGCAACTCGTCAAGGATTGTAAAGTAATTAAACATAGCTCATTATTTTATAAAGAGAGTAATCTATAAGATTAAAACTAACATTTACAGGTTAACAATACTGCAGTGATATTTTCTATAATTAAATAAGAACAAATTTATATTTTTTATAGCGATGGTTGTTTTTTTTGGAAGGTACATCAAAGGTACATGATTGAAAATAAACTGGTATTCCTCTTTAATTGGTTCCACAAGCAACCCTTAAGAATTGCTGACAAAAGCATTCTTTCCTGAAATGCGTTGTATCTTCTCAATTTTGTGATTTCTTGTATTCTTTGTGCTTTTTTTGCCGCCAAATGGACCACTGTATTGCATAATTTGTCAGTATTATTTTGAAAATTTCGTACAATATGAAATGTATAAATAATAGAGTTTAAGTAGCTGGACAAATATAATGTTCCTATTATTTAGGAATCAAATTATCCTGCTATTCTTTTTTGGAATCATCTTTTTTTGACATTTGAGTTTGTTGTGCAGCAGCATCAGGGTCACATTCGTTAAAGAATCCGAGCGGTAGTGCTTTTAGATTTATGACATCTCCATCTTTAAATTGATCCGGATCTACATCAGCCAACGGAGATTTTTGCTCAACCTGATAATCAATTACTTTAACTTCGGTACGACGATTTACTTGATATTCTTCTTCGCTGCAAGGCACTCCATCTGCACAGTGGTTTATTAATCTCGTTTCGCCATACCCTTTGGCTATCAAACGGTAAGAATCTACACCGTGTTTTATCAGGTAATTCACAACAGACTCAGAACGTTTTAAGGATAATAGGTAATTATACTCATTTGTTCCACGGCTATCGGTATATGAACTAATTTCTATAGAAATAGGTTGATTCTTCAAAATATTGATTAAGGTATCTAAAACGGGTTTGTCAGAAGCACTTAATTCAAATTTATCAAATGCGTAATATATGATGTTTAATTTCCAAGCATAATTGATTTTTAATTTGTTGAGGGAGAAATAATTTGATGTCTTCAGTACCGTGTTGGAGGGCTGTGAAATTGAGATTAGGTCGGATGGAAGACAATAGCTTGCAAATCCTTTGCCCATTACTTTCACTATTACGACTTCCGCATCGGCTATACTGAAGTCGTATTTACCTTGTTTATCTGTTTTGGCAATGTAAACTTTCCCATCCTTTTTGTTCAGTAAAAACAGGGTAGCTCCTTCGATTGGCTGTTTGGTTTCTCGATTAACTACTTTATTTTCTATATAAAGCATTTTTACCGGTTCTTTGTAAATGAAACTGAATATATCATTGTTGTTGTTCAACCGATCGGAGGTAAAATAACCATTTACAGTTGTTGTATCCTGAGTCCAGCCAAAATCATCTCCTGAAGAATTAACCGGATAACTTAAATGTTCGGGTTTGCCTTTCCATCCAAAGCATCCTGCAAAGGAATTCTGAATATATCCAATCCTCCTAAACCAGGCAAGGCATCGCTACTATAATATAAGTAACCGTTGGTTGTAATGGTTGGAAAAACTTCATTTCCCACCGTATTTATATTGCTACCAAATGCTTTTAAGCTATTCCAGGCTTGTTGAATTGATTTACGTTGGGTATAGTATAAATCGTAATTTCCTTTACCATTGGGTTTATCGCTACTAAGAACTAACAAAGTACCGGCTTTGTTGATAGTAGGATGCATAACCGTAAATAAGCGGGGATCACCAAAAGGTAAGGGTTTCATTTTCATTGAACCTCTACGATTTAAAAATCCCTCCATTAAACGGAGCCGATTTATCCCTCTTCTGTCAGCATTGGGATAGTTGGCTGAGAAATAAAAATGATTATTTTTATCAATCGAAACTGCCCCTATATTGTATCGGATATTTTCCATTCCTTTGACCATAGAAACGATTTTATTGGTATCTATACGTCCATAAAGTTTGTCGGGAAAAATGTTCACTTTGCTATAGAGACCTTTGTCGTCATTAGTTCCAGATGAATTGTATTTCCCTTCTTGAACGGATTCAATCATTTTTAGAGGTGTAGCATGTAGTTTTGAAACTGAGACTTTCCATAGCCGATCGTAATTATTTCCGGGTTTATCTAAAGATGTGTTAGTATACAAATCCGGCCTGTTACTACTGAAATACAAAATACTATCAGCTATGAAAGGAGAAAAATCGCGAAAAGAAGTATTTATATCTAAAAAACCTAAATGCCAATTAAGCGAATCTTTTCTCATGGATTTTAGTTTTGATGCCTCATTATATCCAATGGACTTTGATTGATATCCTTCTATCCCGTTGAGCCATTGTGAAGCTTGTTTATAATCGTGGAAACGTGCATACAGCTCAGCCATGCGCAGATGTTGTTGCTTCGTTGCTCCATGATTTTCAGTCAGCACATTCGGAAATATAAGCTTATATACCCTTAGTGCATCATTGTATTCCCTGGTTTGCCAATAGCAATCCGCTAATTTTGCAAGTAATGTATTGGAGGATTCAGGCATCGACTGTAAATAGCTTTCAAAATAACCAGCTGCTGTAGAATATTTTAATCCTTGATAAGCTGTATCAGCTTTTTTTAATATGCGCTTTTGCTCTTTTTGAGTTAATTGCTCATTTTGCGCCTCTAGTTGACTCAGGTTAATAAAATTGCCAAAAATGAACAATAAAAACACCAGATGTTTGTAGGTTAATCGTTTCATTATGATACTGTTTTTATATTTTAATTAAATATATTAATAATAACGAGGTGATATAATATGTAATTCTTTTGGTGTGTTAAATTGAAAATTTAAGATTAACTCATGCGACCCAGTACTAAAATGAGTCATGTTTGAAATCAGGTAATCATAGGCATAACCAACTGTAATTTGAGGTGTTATCCTGATATTAAACATTCCAACAAGTGCATCTTTTGAACGATAACTCACACCTAATCCAACTGTATTTTGAATCCATGCATTGAAATTAATGTCATATTGAAGAGCTTCACCTTTAATAGCTCTTAGCATCACAGATGGTTTTAATATTAAGTCATCTGAATCATAAAAAACATAACCACCAGTCAAAAAATAGTGACTATCGGATCCTTTTGTAATCTGCTGTTTATTATCCATTATATTTGTTTGTAAAAGAGCGGGCACCGATAATCCTACATACCAATGAGTGGTTGCATACAAAGCACCAACACCGGCAGTGGGAACAATAGCGCTAACATCCTCCTGAAATAATGGGTCTCCACCAGTAAAAGTAGATACCTGAGAATAAAGAGCCCGATAATTCATGACACCACCGCTCAATCCAAGTGATAAAACAGACTTATTGAATTTAAGATGGTAAGAATAAAAAGCCTGAACGCCCTGAGTAGTTTCAATTCCCACTTGGTCTTTATAAATTTGCAAACCATATCCAACAGGCCAATCATCACTGTTTAACAAACCTTTACGATTACCTGTGCCTCTATCCCAAGACAAAGAGTAAGTTGTAGGAGCTCCTGCAACATTTATCCATTGTTTTCGGAACAAAGACGTGATATTGTCGCCACCGTGATTACCTGCATAAGCCGGGTTGATATTAATCATGTTGTACATATATTGCGAGTACATGATTTCTTGTTGAGCTTTAAGCTGGTTACCGGTGAAGGGGAAACAGAAACAAATTATAAATTGAAATTTTGATCGATTTTTAATGATCAACAGGTCGTGAATCAGTTTGCATATCATTTTTTTTTGTTTATTAGGGTTGATAATTTTCAGGAAGAATCGGGAATAATAGTTTGTTCCCAAACAGGGGAACGAACAATTATTTCGCATCACGTCGCAGGGTAATGAATTTAACTCCTTTATTTGCTATTTCTCCTGTTGAATTTTTTATTGCTTTATATGTTACGAAATATGTACCGGTTGGAAGATCGTTTCCTCCAAAGAAACTACCCATTCCTTTTCCATCCCAGTCATTTTGATAATCTGCACTCTTGTAAACACTGTTACCCATGCGATTAAAGACCTCAATATCTAACCTCGTAGAAGCTTCGTGTACAATCATAAACTGATCATTCACACCATCTCCGTTTGGTGAAAAGCCATCGGGTATGATAAGTTTTACAACCGGTATGTTCGTTTGAGTAGGCTCAGCCAACACAGATAATTTATCTGCATGCGATTTCATACTAAACTCACCGAAAGTAGCCTTTGCCGTCAGGGTAGCTTTGTTGAATACCGCAATAGTATCAGACTGACCGTGGGTGTCTACGTTCACTTCAATGCGTATAGAATCCAGCTCACCGGGACTCAGTGACAATCCGTCAATCAGGGTTTTTACATTACCTGATCCGTTATATAAACCATTGGCTGTTAGGCCTCCTGTTGCTGAAATCTGAGTTACCGAGTAAGTACAACCCTTATTATTAAACACATCATCCAGATTATCTTCTACCTGTATATTACTAATAGAGTTTTGAGTATCATTCTGTAAAGTAAGTATATAAGTCCAGCTGTAGCTACCATTATTGTTCATTTCCGGTTTACCGGATGTTTTTATCAATTCAGGTAAGGGCAATACGTTTATGATCAATTGACCCGAACCGGTATTACTGTCACCGTCGCTTATGGTATACGCAATGGTTGGTAGTACGCCGTTATAATTCAATACAGGCGAGTAAGCGAATACACCATCGGCGCCTACTGTAATTGTACCAGCATTCGGTATGGTTGCTGTGGTACCCGGCTGATTGGTGATGCCGCTTATCCTAAAGGCTGTAAGCGTAAGTGTACTGCCATTAAATACAGAATCATTGGCTAATACGGTGCCCGTTACAGCGATATTTTCATTAGTGGTTATAGAGTCGTTTACAACCACCGGAGGATTCACAATCATGTTTGCCAACGTAAATATCCCGTAGCCTGTCACATTAGCAGTTATCGTTCCGGCAGTGGGATCACCAGTAGTTGAAGTATTTCCTTCATTTATCCATTTAACGCCATCCCACCGTGCCACGGCCAGTGTATTAAGATTAGCCGGCACCGTGGCACTTGTTTCGTCAACATTCCAACTGAGGGTGAGTTGCCCGTTGGTAGTGCCGATGATGCGATTTACCACCCAGTATTCCTTATCGCTGATGCGTGAAAGAGTCGCCTCTTTTTGGGAGCGGGTATAACCGGCATTATCAGGATTCACATAGAGATAGCGCGCTGCAAAGCAATCGGTAACTGCTGAGGGCGACGATATGGAAGCCGGACGATAAAAACCGCCGTTGCCGATGGGAAAAGTAAAGGTGCTGTTACCTGTTTTACTTACAAAACCATCTACATAGCTACCGGTGGAGGCGTTGATGCAGGTAGCACCGTTTTCCAGCTGAAGCATGTTCATCATGGTTTCGGGCGTAGTTTGCAGGGTGTTGAGTATTCCTTTGCTAAGGTTTAGCAGATGCACTACCGATATATTTTGCTCCAGGTTGTAGGCCATCGGTGTGAGCTGACTACCGAACATCAGACTGTAAAAACGGGTGGTACCGTTACCCGCGATATGTTGCAGAGCATCACCGGAAAACATAGTTTGTCCCGGATTAACAACAAGGGTGTTGTCGAAATCTATCCTGCCGTCATTGGTAAAATTACCACTGTACCACACGGTGCCGTTATTCATCACAACACCGGCGGAGGAGTTAATAAAGTCCATCCCTACACACTTCTGTCCACCGTGCATCCAGTTATTTCCCCAATTATATTCAGCTTGCTGTCCCTGTACCAACACTGGAATGAGGGCAAATAACAAAAAGAGGACATATAATTTATTTTGTTTCATTTGTTGATATTTATTTAACGAGAGTTCAGGATTAAGCAAACTCTTATAAGTCGATAGACATTAGCATTAGAATCCTGAAAGGATTCAATATTATATATATTATAGATTGAACCCCGTTCGGGGTTCGTATTCAGGCTTTGTTTCATACCACGGGTTACACCGGTGGTTATTTACATTCAAGTTCGTTCGACTGAGCTCACGCCGAAGCCTTCGGACTTAAGAAATAAATGCTGGGATTCATGTTTTCTCCTGCATCTACATCTATTTCTCCTGCACCTACATTTGTTTCTCCTCACATAGCACCTGTTCCTCCTCGCACAGCTCCTGTTCCTTCTCGCATAGCACCTGTTCTTTCTTGTATCTTCCTTTTTATCCGACAATCCGCCGTTCGACTGAGACTTCGACTGAGACTTCGGACTTAAAAAATAAATATCGTTTTCTCCTGCATCTGCATCATTATTCTTCTGCGAGAATACGATTTCTAATTACCTACTAATCACTGACCACTAATAACTAATTGATCCCAACTATATTTTATTACGGTATCCGGAAAAAAAGTATTGAAGATAATTTCAGGCCATTACCCAGTATGGAAACCGTATTGGAGCCTGAATTTGCTACTGCTATGTCGGGCTTGCCATCTCCGTCCATATCACCTATCGCAAGACCATAAGGACCAGCTCCCGTAGAAAAATCAACTTTTAGTGCATAGGAGCCTGTGGTGACAGAACCAGATGTAGAAGTATTACGCAGTAAAGAGACCGTTGAGGAACCAAAATTAGTCACTGCCAGATCAGGCTTGCCATCTCCGTCCAGATCCCCTATCGCGACAGAAAAAGGACTACTTCCCGTTATAAAATCGACTTTCGCGGCAAAAGAGCCTGTGTTGATGGATCCGGATGTAGCCATATTCCGAAATATAGAAACTGTATTGGAAGTATAATTAGCTATCGTCATGTCGGGCTTGCCATCCCCGTCCAAATCACCTATTGCGAGAACACAAGGTCGGCTTCCTGTTGTAAAATCAACTTTCGCAGCAAAGGAACCTGTATCTATAGAACCGGATACAGCCGTATTCCGAAATACGGAGACCGTATTGGAAGTCTGATTAGCCACTGCCAGATCGGGCTTTCCATCCCCGTCCAGATCTCCTATCGCGATAAAATAAGGATTAGTTCCAGTTGCAAAATCAACTTTCACGGCAAAAGAGCCTGTAGTAATGGAACCCAATGTTGAGGTATTGCGAAATACTGAGAGCGTGGCGGAACCATTATTAGTCACCGCCAGATCGGGCTTGCCATCCCCATCCAAATCTCCTAACGCGAAAATAAAAGGATTTACTCCAGTAGTAAAATCAACTTTAGCGGCAAAGGAGCCCGTGGTAATGGAACCTGATGTCGAAGTATTCCGAAATACGGAGAGCGTAGCGGAACTAAAATTAGCCACCGCCAGGTCGAGCTTGCCATCTCCATCCAGATCACCTATCGTGACAGATTCAGGACCAGTTCCCGTTGCAAAATTAACTTTTGCAGCAAAGGAGCCCGAGCTGATGGAACCGGATACAGAAGTATTACGCAGTATGGATATTGTATTGGAGTTATAATTAGCCACCGCGAGGTCGGGCTTTCCATCCCCGTCCAGGTCACCTATTGCAACATAATAAGGAGCAGTTCCAGTTGCAAAGTCCACTTTCAGGGCAAAATCGCTCGATATTATTGAATTTTTGGTTGCAAAGGTGGGTATAAACGGGTTAGCTACCGAATATGAATAGGCCGTTAATCCCCCCACAGTTACACTGACGGGCTGCCAGGTGGCTCCGGAAGGTGCCGCTACCGTCAACTGAGTTGTTGTAGCCGCTGTTACCGTTGCCTGTACTGCTCCAAAATAAACAATATTATTGGTAGCAGTGCTGCTAAAATTAGTCCCGGTAATGGCGACCGTGGTGCTGCCCGCAGCTCCTGTGTAGCCACTCGCAGGGCTAAAAGCCGTAACAGTAAGCATAAAACCATTACCCAGTATGGAAACCGTATTGGAACTATAATTAGTCACTGCCAGGTCGGGCTTACCATCTCCGTCCAAATCTCCTATCGCGACAGAATAAGGATTAGTTCCCGTTGTAAAATCAACTTTCGCGGCAAAGGAGGCCGTGGTAATGGAACCGGTTGTAGAGGTATTACGCAGTACAGAGACCGAAGCAGAACCATAATTAGTCACCGTCAGGTCGGGCTTTCCATCCCCATCCAGATCCCCTATTGCGACAAGTAAAGGACTAGTTCCCGTTGAAAAATCAACTTTTGCAGCAAAGGAGCCCGTGGTCATGGAACCGAGTGTAGCGGTATTCCGAAATACGGAGAGCGAAGTGGCATCACGATTAGCCACTGCCAGGTCGGGTTTTCCATCCCCGTCCAAATCTCCAATGGCAACACCGGTAGTACCGGCTCCGGCAGTAAAATCAACTTTCGCGGCAAAGCTGCCTGCTGTGATGGAACCGGATGCAGCCGTATTGCGAAATACGGAGACCGTAGCGGAACTATAATTAGTCACCGCCAGGTCGGGTTTTCCATCCCCGTCCAAATCACCTATTGCGACAGAATATGGTTGAGTTCCCGTTGCAAAATCAACTTTTGCAGCAAAGGAACCCGTGCTGATGGAACCGGATACAGAAGTATTGCGCAATACGGAGACCGTATTGGCGTTCCAATTAGTTACCGCCAGGTCGGGCTTCCCATCCCCGTCCAGATCCCCTATTGCGACAAGTAAAGGACTAGTTCCCGTTACAAAATCAACTTTTGCAGCAAAGGAGCCCGTGGTCATGGAACCGAGTGTAGCGGTATTCCGAAATACGGAGAGCGAAGTGGCA
>Ga0302170_10000869_pt1 | contig 11914 bp, 11 predicted proteins | sample I_Fen_N2_1_FD_193492 | JGI IMG/M metagenome (GOLD analysis project Ga0302170, IMG submission 193492) | Peat permafrost microbial communities from Stordalen Mire near Abisko, Sweden - I_Fen_N2_1 | ecosystem: Environmental > Terrestrial > Soil > Wetlands > Permafrost | place: Sweden: Abisko...
CAGCAGTCCCACAATAACCTGCCCGAATATCCCGGCAATCGGACCGGCTAACCACACGAAAGCCACATCATGAATGTCCAGGCCGTATTTATTTGAGAGTATCCAACTCAGTGCTGCTATCTGGGTCGATAAGGCAAATCCGACAGCAGTAGCAGGCAATCCCAACAATGCCAGAAAGGTATTGTTCATTTTCTTTTGAATGTTCAGCATAGTATTAAGATCAATTGTTTGGCGAAATGGTTATTCTTTTTCGAATTAAGAGAGGACAAGTTTATTAATTTTCTCTGAATAAAATTAATAAACGACAAGAAAACTGCAAGTTTAAAATTGCAAACGATTGCTGTAACCGAGCACAACCAACTATTCCAACCATTAAACAGCTCAAAATGTTCGGTTATTGACAGTTAAAACGAAACCGTATCGTAACCACAATACAAACATTAGAACACAATAAATAAATGACTTAACCCACACATTCTGAACGGACTTCATTTTCTTTGTGAATTTTAAAACGCGGGGAATTACCCATCCCTTCAGATAGCTATCCTGTGGCTGTTTTATTACTATCATATTGCCATCTTGATACAGATGTAATATAGATGTAACTTAGATATAATATAGATATAACTTAGATGTTATATATCATTAAAAGGTTAATATATCTATATTACATCTATATCGGAAATAAGTTAAAAACTAATTAATTGAGTAATAAGGTGGTGAATTAGTGGAGTTCTGAGAAATAGAGCTGATTAAAAAAGCGCATTGTCCAAAGATGAGAACCTTTGCACAAAAATAAAAAGGGATGAAACTAACTTTCATCCCTTTTTATTTAAGATTGTAACTGATTTCAGGCAATCAAACCCAGGCTTGTTAAACCACTTACTTTAAAGTTTTATTAATTCCTTCGATATACCCTAATACTTCATCACGTCCGGTTCGTTTTTCGGACGAAGTAAGGAAGATAGTGGGTAATTCTTCCCATTGTTCGAGGAGTTTATCTTTGTACGACTGGGTATTCGACTTTCCTAAGGCATGGGTTAGTTTGTCCAGCTTGGTAAATACGATAGCAAAAGGCACACTGTTTTCACCCAGCCATTCTATAAATTCCATATCTATTTTCTGGGGCTCCAGGCGGCTGTCAATCAGTAAAAAGAGGCAGGTCAGTTGCTCCCGGTTAAGAATATAGCCTTCAATCATTTCCTGCAGCTTATCGCGCATTTTCTTACCGGCGGTGGCATATCCGTAACCCGGTAAATCCACCAGATGCCAGTTGTTATTGATCAAAAAATGATTGATCAACAAGGTCTTTCCGGGTTTGGACGAAGTCATGGCCAGATCCTTACGGTTACAGAGCATATTGATAAGCGACGACTTGCCCACATTGGAACGTCCGATAAAGGCATATTCGGGTAAACGGCTATTGGGACATTTGAGATAATCAGTGTTGCTGATAATGAATTCGGCAGATTTTATATCCATAATTATATTGATATTGTTTTATGATATTACTTTGTGATAAGATTTCATGATATGAGCTTCGCGATATTAATTGATATTATTTTTAGTCTGGAACTTTGGAAAAGTTTACTATTTAAAAAGCTCACTAATTGGTTAATTCAACCTTTCCCCGGTTAATTGATAAAAGATACATCCCTGTAAAGGTAATTAATCCGTTAATCATGAGCAATTCATACCCCAGGGGATACCTGAACAAATTCGTTGAAACTGAATTCAAACCATAACAGATAAACGGAGACGCTACCGCAACAATTGGCACCCATTTATCACGTACCTTGCGCCGGGTAAATAGCCCAAAGGTAAACATTCCCAACAAGGGTCCGTAGGTATAGGAAACAATCGTATAGATGGCATCGATAATGCTCTTATTATTCAGCGCTTTAAAGATAAGCATGATCAGTATAAATACGATTGACATTCCAATATGCGTATATTTCCTTTTGCGCTCGGCTATGCCGGGTTCCATATGTTGCACCCCCAAAATATCCACAGAAAAAGAAGTGGTCAACGAGGCCAATGCAGAATCGGAACTGGCAAAAGCCGCAGCAATAATACCAATGATAAACAAAAATGTAACCACCGGTCCTAAGTATTGCGTAGCAAACAGAGGCAATATATCATCCGACAAGACCGGCAAAGCTATATTATTTTTTGCAGCCAACATCAACAACATGGCTCCCAACATAAGAAACAACAAGTTAAGCGGCACGAACGCAATGCCATACCAGTACATGTTTTTCTTTGCATCATGCAAATTCTTGCAGGTCAGGTTCTTTTGCATCATATCCTGGTCGAGTCCGGTCATGACAATGGCAATGAATATCCCGCTGAAGAACTGCTTGAAAAAGTTTTGTTTGGAGTGCCAGTCGTCAAACACAAATATGCGTGAGTGGCTATAATGGATCATAGATTGTGTAAAATCCCCGGCACTAAAATTCAACTGCTTTGAAACCTGAACAACCATGAGTACCAAGGCAGATATCAGGCAAATGGTCTGTAAAGTATCGGTCCATACTATGGTTTTAATACCACTTCTATGAGTATACAGCCAAATAAAGAAAATTGTGCCCGAAGCAGTTACCACAAAAGGAATATGCCATGCATCAAAGACCACCAGTTGTAAAATAAGGGTCACCAGGTATAACCTGACACCAGAGCCAATGGTTCTTGAAAGCAGAAAAAAAGAAGCGCCTGTTTTATACGAATACTTTCCGAATCGTTGTTCCAGATAAGTATATATGCTTGTCAGGTTCAATTTATAATACAGAGGCAGCAATACATTGGCAATAACCAGGTATCCGAAAAAGAATCCGAAAACGGTTTGCATATAGGTAAAATCAATGCCGCGAACCATACCCGGAACCGATACAAAACTTACCCCTGAAATGGATGAGCCAACCATTCCGATAGCAACTACCCACCAGGGAGATTTCTTGTTTCCTAAAAAGAAAGCCTCGTTGTCCGTGCTTTTTCTGCCTACCAAATAGGAGATAAGAAGTAAAATGGAGAAATAAACAAGTATTACCAGTAAGATTGAAAGTCCGGACATGAAAAAAAGTTTGAAAGGTTTGAGAGGTTTGAAAAGCTATGCGTTCCGTGTTCAACGTTCTGTGTTCAGCGTTCTGTGTCCTGTGTTTTTTATTCTCTATTCTTGTTTCTTGACTCTTTAGTCTTGGCTCTTGGCTCAATACTCATTCCTCAATGCTCGATGCTAAACGCCCGATGCAAAAATAACAAAAAATGCCCGACCGGAAATGCGTGGAACAAAAATAGTTTTGAATCATTTTTTTTTATAAATTTGCACCTGCATTTAAAACACGATTGTGAGCAACCAACAATATTCTTCATCCTTACTTGAAAACGCAGTCAACGAGTTCGCCAAGCTGCCTGGAATCGGGCGTAAGACTGCGCTCAGGTTAGTGTTGTTCCTATTGAAACAATCTGAGCAAGAAGTAGAAGCGTTTGGCAATGCATTTATTCAATTGCGGAAAGAAATCATTTATTGCAAGGTATGTCATAACATTTCCGATACTGAAGTTTGCCGTATTTGCGGCAATCCTTCACGCGATCACGAGACCGTTTGTGTGGTGGAAAATATAAAAGACGTTATGTCTGTTGAAAACACACAGCAATTCCGGGGTCTGTATCATGTATTAGGAGGCATTATTTCGCCCATGGATGGCATTGGACCAAAAGACCTGGAAATAGAAAGCCTTATTCAACGGGTTACCGAAGAACAGGTGAAAGAAGTTATTCTTGCTCTGAGTACAACCATGGAAGGAGATACAACCAACTTTTATATTTTCAGGAAACTGGCTCCATTGAACATAAAAGTCACCACCATAGCACGTGGGGTTGCCATTGGCGATGAGCTGGAATATGCTGATGAAGTAACCCTGGGTCGATCGATATTAAACAGAGTAGATTTTACAAATTCATTTAAATAAAAGCCCCTAAATTCCCCGAAGGACTTAAAAATTCATATTCACAACTTAAAACAAACAATTGTCTTTAAGCCATCTTCAGGAGGTTAAGGACTTAAAAACAAAACAAACATGGAAAGAATGGAAAAAATAGTAAAGAAGATTAGTAACGCTTATTACTTGATTTATACCTTAACGATATTATCAACGATTGTCGGTTACCTGCTAATTCAAACGCATGATGCTATTGACGTAAAAAGCACTTTAAGCATAGCCTTATCATCTTTTGTGATTATCTATCTCTTTATTTCACTTCCGGCATCAATCGCTATTTTCCATCGAAACATAAAAAAATGGCTTGAAATAGAAGATGAATTTCAGAGACTGGATAAATATGCCACCGGCGCAACCTGGAGAATACTGGTAGTGGGGTTAGGACTCGTATTTAGTGTAGTTGCTTTTTACTTTATTCGTACCGAATCAATGATCTTTTGTGCAGGAATAGCCGCCATAGCACTTCTTTATTGTAAACCAACCGTTGGAAAAATAAGATCGGACCTGAAGCTGGATGAACCGGATGAAGAAGTAAGTAAATAATTGATCACTTATACGAAACGTTACTTCATTCCATTGGTTATAATTGGAGTTTTAGTCGTATTATAATTTTTATATTCATAAATTTAACTGGCATATGATAATTGCTGTAGATTTTGATGGTACCATTGTAAAACATGAATATCCAAGAATAGGGAAAGAAATACCCTTTGCGATAGACACCCTTAAACGGCTTCAACAAAGTCCCGATTATCAATTGGTATTATGGACTGTTCGCCAGGGAGCTGAGCTGCTTGAGGCCGTGGAGTATTGCCGAAGTCGCGGATTGGAATTCTATTCCGTGAATAGCAATTATCCCGAAGAACAAACGGAATATCTTGAACCAAGGAAACTGAAAGCCGATTTATTCATTGATGACAAAAATTTAGGAGGCTTGCCCGACTGGGGTGTTATCTACCGAATGATTATCTCCGGAAAATACTACAACCCAATTACCGACGAAATTCAAAGTGAATACCGGTTGCCTAAAAAAGGATTCTTTAAAACGATCTTTGGATAGTAACCAGCGTTGAGCTTCGCACATTGTGAAACAGAAAATAAATAACTTGTAAATTCTTATCCTGTTGTTAGAAAACGAGAACATACGACTACGTGCTGTAGAACCTGAAGACCTGGATAGGTTGTATGCATGGGAAAACAATACCAGGCTATGGGATGTCGGCAATACCCGTAATCCCTACTCCCGCTTCGTGCTGAAGCAATACATTGTTGATTCCGACAAGGACATTTACGAAAGCAAACAGTTACGCCTGATGATGGTCAGTGCGCAAACAGGCGAAACAGTGGGTACCGTCGATCTGTTTGATTTTGATATTCATAACAGCCGCATAGCACTTGGACTCTTTGTCGATGCTGCTTATCAGGGAAAAGGATATGCGAAAGAAAGCCTTCATTTAGTGGAGGAATATGTGTTCGATTATCTGAAGATCAACCAGCTGTATTGCCATATCTCAGAAAAGAATACTCCCAGCATCCGGTTATTCGAACAAGAACAGTACTATAATAACGGATTACTCAAAGACTGGATTAAAACTGCCAACGGATTCGAGAACATTATTCTGTTCCAGCAATTCAGAGAGGTTTATGCTAAGCGATTGATGCTTTAAGTGCCATTGCAGCCGGAATAAATTCAGCGTATACTACCCCCGAAAGGTTATACGCTTTTTTTGTGCGGTTATTTATCGGGAGTACCAAACTACGCATCATTAGTTGTTTAGCAAAGAAAGCCTATCTAAGCTATTTTTGCTGTGGGTAACTTACTACGGCAATAGTTGATAGTTTCAGTATCGTTTGTTTTTATTAATTTCCATATTACATCATCCAGTTACATTCAGGATGTTTTTGTTTCATTCTATTCCAAAAGCCATTACTCAAATCCATTACTACAGTTGCTTGCCAATTGAGCGGGAAATTTGTTAGTACGGCATCTACCATTTTACTGCCATTTCCTTTTTCTGGAGAGTTAATGTCGAAAAAATCAATATATTTACTTTTTACATTATATAGAATTTGAATCCCAATAGCAGTAGGATGGTTCATAATCGTAACAGGTACTTTCGGTCTCTTGTGATAATTTTCGGAAGAAGCTGCCAGGGTCTTGTTGCAAATGCGAATATAGCTGATAAAATCCAATTCAGCCAAATGAAGTGCCATATTCACAATTTCTCCCGGCAATTTCTTTACTTTGGTAATCACCCAAATTTGCTTACCCTTTTCATTGTAAGGCAAAAATAGTTGTTCAAGTTCTTTCCTTGAAAATGTTGTTTTTACCATTGGTGTAGATTTTGTTGTACCCTCCCCTTTACTATGAGTAACAGGGCAGGTCGGATTTTCTAATAGTTCGCCTCATTTATATACCATACAGGTGCTCATACTTTCCCGGGACCCTTCCATTATCCTCCTGATTTTAATCCCGTGCAATAACCAAAATGATTAATTAGATTTCAAGGTATCTGTTTTAATCTGATAAATCTGCTTAATCAGGGGTCAGACAATTATGCCTTCCTGCCGGATATTTCCAATTCAGTTACCGATTATTTCGATTAGTCTGTTGGATTTACCATCCATTAAAAGCTATTTATGCTTCAAAAATACAAACTCTTCTTTAACCTTCCAATATATTATGCATTTATTTTAATAAGCACAAAAAATATTGAATTTGAAAAATTAAATGTCCGTCCGTACACCCACTCCACTTATCTTCTAATGAGAAAGTAACCTATTTTACATTCCAACCGTGGTACCGTGTTGGTTGGTGTTCATGCATCGATCGCACAGCCCCACATTCCTCAGGTTGTTGGCAACACAAGCTAACTAACCACCAAGCATCCATTCTCGCTACAGAGAGTTTCTGGAGACGATTTAAAGGGGGTTTAGAGAGGTATCAGTAAGGTTTAACCCTACCAGCCCTCTAGGAACCTCCTCTACTGTGCAACCAAATTGTGTAGAATCGGATCCATTTTCTTATTTTATCCATATGCCATCCCAATTGTGAAAAACAATTTCTATATTTGCATTTAACTTGAGTGGATATTACCATGATGGGTGCATTATTCAGGTTGAGTGCCGGAATGGTATGTGAGAACAACGACAGTGCACCCGAAAAACAAAAAGCATATATGACCAGAATTATTGAATGTGTTCCTAATTTTAGTGAAGGGAACGACCCGGATATCCTGAACCAGATTGCCCAGGCCATTAGATCGGTGAATGGTGTAAGGCTTATAGATATTGATCCGGGGAAAGCAACCAACCGTACCGTAATGACCTTTGTGGGATCACCTGAAGACGTGTGTGAAGCAGCTTTCCAGGCAGTAAAAAAAGCGTCCGAACTTATTGACATGAGCAAGCATAAGGGTGAACACCCTCGTTTTGGGGCCACTGATGTACTTCCATTGATTCCGGTTAAAGGGATTACCATGGAAGAGACCGTGGAATATGCCCATACCCTGGGGAAACGAATCGGGGAAGAATTGGGGATTCCTATTTATTTCTATGAGTTTGCAGCCTCCGAAGAGAAACGCCGAAACCTGGCACATTGTCGTGCCGGTGAATATGAAGGGCTCCCGCAAAAGCTAGCCGATCCGGGATGGAAACCGGATTACGGACCAACAGAATTTAATGAAACCGTACGTAAATCAGGGGCAATTTCGCTGAGTGCCCGCAACTTCCTGATAGCCTATAACGTGAACCTAAATACTTCTTCTACCCGTCTGGCCAGCTCTATAGCCTACGATATCCGCGAAAAAGGCAGGGTAAAGCGGGAAGGAAATACCCCGGACGGAAAAATAATTCTGGATGAACAAGGAAACAAAGTATTTACCCCCGGACTACTGAAAGGGGTAAAAGGAATCGGCTGGTATATAGAGGAATATGGCATTGCGCAGTTATCGTTCAACATTACGGATATATCAGTGGTTTCCATGCATCAGGTTTTTGAACGGGCCTGTGAACGGGCGGCATTGCGTGGTATACGGGTAACAGGATCGGAACTAATCGGAGTTATCCCGTTAAAAGTCCTGCTGGATGCCGGCAAATACTTTCTGCAGAAACAAAAACGCTTGACCAGCATACCGGATGAAGAAATTTTGAAGATTGCCATCAAGTCACTGGGACTCGATGAACTGGCACCCTTTGATCCGAAGAAGAAGATTATTGAATACCTGATGGAAGATACTTCAGACTCTTTTCTTCAAAAATAACAAAAGCAAATAAAAGAATCCCGTACCTGCTATTCTCTTTAACAAAACAAGAATAATTTGTAAAACAAGAATATATTATTATGAACCAAAAAATTTTAGGAACCATCAGGGATCCGAAAAATGGCGAAGAACTAATACCTGTATATGAAAATAAGAATGAATTTCTGCAAAATAACAGTGGACGGAAATATCCTATCAGGAACAATTTAATTTGCTTACTTGATAAGAATGAACTTAGCGGAAACAATAAGAAATACCAGAATTTATATGATAATTTTTCGAGATTCTACGACTTGATTACCCATTTGACAGCATGGGTTAAGTCAGGAGGTGAAAGAAAAAGATTAATGCAATATCTATCAGAAATTGAAATAAAAGACACGGATAGAGTCATTGAGATATCAATTGGAACAGGTCGAAATATTAAATATCTAAATTCGAATGCGGAGTATTATGGTGTTGACATATCACTCGGAATGCTTGATCGCTGTAGAAGAAAAATGAAAAAGATGAAACGTCAGATTGTTCTTTTGCAATCGGAAGCAGAATTTTTACCAATAACTGATAATTCGTTTGATGTAGTATTTTCAGCAGGTGGATTTAATTTCTTTAATGATCCGGGAAAAGCTGCATTGGAAATGTTACGAATTGCAAGAAGTGGTACCAAACTGCTCATAACCGATGAAACTGAAAAATTAAGAGCAAAATATGAAAGAACAAAATTTGGTGGTGACTTTTACAAAACTAACAAGATAAAGAAACCGACTGATTACTTACCAGAATACTGTAAAAACATTGAATACAAGGAAATCTGTGATGGAGATCTATATGTTCTGACATTTACAAAGCCTTAAATTACAGCATAATTGACGATTAGAGATTGTACGAGCTCCCAATATCTTAGCCTGTAAAATTTAAGACAGACAGTGTTAAAGTATAAAGAGTTAGAACTCAAGACAAGGAAGAATCAAACTTCAAAAAACTCTTGACTAAACAAAAACAGCAAGCCATTCCCGGCTTGCTGTTTTCTATTTCATCTAGTTATAAGTCTATGAGACGTACACTTCCAATAAAGTCACTTCGCCGTCAGGGACCAGACTCAGTTCATCAATACTGGCAGGAATAAGCACCGTATCACCTTTGATGACTGTGGTTTTTTCGCCTTCGGATTCAATAGTAAAAGTTCCTTCCAGGCACATATAGGCCACGAATGAATCAAGTTTAGCATATTGGCGTTCCAGGCTTTTATTGAAACGAAGCAAATTGGTGGTGAAATAGTCACAGGTAATAAGTGGAGTTGTTTCATTCAATAAAGGCGAGTAAATGGTTTTAGGCTGTCGGGAAGCTTCAAAGTTTATAACATCCAATGCCTGTTCGGTATGCAGTTCACGCTCATTGCCGTTATCATCTTTCCGTTTGTAGTCGTAGATACGGTAGGTAACATCACTGCTCTGTTGGATTTCGGCTACGACCACCCCTTTGCCAATGGCATGAACACGACCTGCCGGTATAAAGAACACGTCGCCTTTTGTAACCGGTACTTTTTGCAACAAATCTTCTACCTTGTCTTCGGACATGGCTTTCAGGTAAGTCTCACGTGAACAATCGTCATTAAAACCAATGATCAGTTCTGCTCCCTTATCAGCATCCACCACATACCACATTTCGGTTTTACCGTAGGAATTATGGCGTTCAGCAGCCACTTCATCACCCGGATGAACCTGAATAGAGAGGTTTTCGTTGGCGTCAATCAATTTGAATAACAATGGAAAAGATAAGCCATATTCGTCAAAGACAGTATCACCGATCAATTCACCCATATAGATTTCAATCAATTCTCTCAGGTTATTTCCAGCCAGGAAGCCATTGGTCACCACTGACTCATCCCCCTCATAACCGGATAATTCCCAGCTTTCGCCTAATTTATCAGTTTCTGCGGCTTTATTAAACAGACTTTTAAGTTTGGTACCACCCCATATTTTATCTTTAAGTATAGGGCTGAATTTTAATGGATAGAGCATAGTAGTTGGTAGTTTAAAATAGGTAGAAAATAGTTGGTAGAAAAAAAACGGACAATTAATAACCTTTCGAATCTGAAACTTATTAATTGTCCGCTTTTTTAGTTTATTATTAAATCTTATTCTTGTTCTGCATTGACACGTTGGGCGTAGTTTAATTCCCATGCCCATGCGCTTCGAAGTGTTTCTTCCAGCGTTTCAGTCGCTGTCCATCCCAATTCATTATTGGCATAACTAGGATCAGCCCACACCTTTTCGATATCCCCTTCACGACGGCCTACAATTTTATAGGGTACCTCCACATTATTTACTTTTTCAAAAGTTTTAATGATTTCCAGTACCGATACGCCACGTCCGGTTCCCAGATTAAAAGTCTCAACTTCACTCTTTGTTTGCTTATTCAGCATTCGTTGAACGGCAATTACATGTGCTTTGGCCAAATCGACCACATGAATATAATCGCGAACACAAGAGCCATCAGGAGTATTATAATCATCACCAAATACCAGAAGTTGTTTGCGAATACCTAAAGCTGTCTGTGTAACAAATGGCAACAGATTATTGGGTATTCCATTCGGGAGTTCCCCTATTTCTGCAGAAGAGTGTGCTCCAATCGGATTGAAATACCGAAGGATAATACTTTGATAACAACGATTGGCATAAATGGTATCCCGGATAATTTCTTCGCCTATCTGCTTTGTGTTGCCATAAGGTGACAAAGCCTTTTTGATCGGAGCATTTTCGGTTACAGGTAAAATATCAGGTTGGCCATATACAGTACACGAAGATGAAAACACAATGTTTTTTACTTTGTGAATAGGCATCAATTGTAATAAATTAATCAGTGATACCAGGTTATTCCGGTAATACATCAACGGTTTATCGACAGATTCACCCACAGCTTTGCTGGCTGCAAAATGAATGATGGCCTCTATATCGTTGTGCTTTTCAAACATCCGGTCCATGCTCACATAATCAACACAATCTATATTTTCAAATGCCGGACGAATACCGGTAATTGTTTCAATGCCGTTCAACACATCAATGTTGGAATTGGAAAGATTATCAACAATTACAACTTCATACCCTTTCTTTTGTAATTCAACAACGGTATGCGAACCTATATAACCGGTTCCACCAGTTACTAAAATCTTTGCCATAAACTATCTATTGTTTATTATTTAAATAATTTTTCGGGATAAACACCTTTACGTATCAATTCATTAATTTTAAGGACAACCTGAGGGCGATCTTCAGCATAAGTTACTCCAAACCATTTGGAAGGTGTATCAAGCACTTTACAGGTAGCTTTATGTTCAACAATTAAATTGTTTACTGCCAATGGAATATAAAATTCTGATTTTAGCTTTTGACCATTTTCAATCAGGAATTGTTTGAAATAGGTTTCTGAATAATCAAAATAATCAGGTGTAAATCCCCACATATTCATCGATACCGGAGTATTTGCCGGAATGGTTATCTCTTCTTTATTTTCATTCAGATAATTAATGGTACCCCCTTTTTCTTCAATATGAGTACGTTCAACCACATTTTGCAACAGGCCATTTTCATCCACCACACAAACTCCACGGCTTACAGCCCCACTTTCCGATAATGTATTTCCAACACGATAGCC
>Ga0302170_10000870_pt1 | contig 11914 bp, 8 predicted proteins | sample I_Fen_N2_1_FD_193492 | JGI IMG/M metagenome (GOLD analysis project Ga0302170, IMG submission 193492) | Peat permafrost microbial communities from Stordalen Mire near Abisko, Sweden - I_Fen_N2_1 | ecosystem: Environmental > Terrestrial > Soil > Wetlands > Permafrost | place: Sweden: Abisko...
CCCCGAAGCTAATTATTTCCAGAGTGCTGATGTGGTACTGGCAGCAGATTGTGTTGCCTACAGCATAGCTGATTTCCATAACCGCTTTCTGGCAGGTAAAATCCTTGCCATTGCATGTCCTAAACTCGATAGCAATAAAGAATCGTATGTCGAGAAGTTGAAAACCATGATTATACGCTCAGCGATCAACACCCTCACGGTTATTATCATGGAAGTCCCTTGTTGTGGTGGGTTATTGCAATTGGCTGCAAAGGCTGTAGCCGAATCCGGCCGTAAAGTACCGTTGAAACTGGTCGTTATTGGTACCAGGGGAGATGTTTTAAAGGAAGAATGGGTGTGAAAAGACCCCTAACCCCTAAAGGGGAAAAATGAAAAAATAATACAATTAATAACAACGATCACTATTCCCCTTTGGGGTTAGGGGTAACTAATAAACTAAAATAAAATGAACATGTTTTGTTATCAATGTCAGGAAGCATCCAAAGGTTTGGGGTGCGAGGTTAAGGGAGTTTGTGGAAAAACTCCCGAAGTATCAGCGTTACAGGATTTACTTATTTATCAGGTAAAAGGGTTGTCTCATTATACGGAAGCATTACGCACGTTAAATATAGAAAATGAGGCAGCTAATCAGTTTATCTCCGAAAGTCTTTTTATGACCATTACAAATGCGAATTTTGACCATTCTCGCTTTGTATTACAAATACGTGAAGGGTTTAAACTTCGTACCCGGGTAAAGGCAATCTTACTCGAAAACAATGTTGTACTTTCACAATCCGAATTACTTACCTGGTCAGCTATTACGATTGGCGAAATGGAAGACATAGCCCAATATGTGGGTGTTCTCTCCACCGTGAATGAAGATATCCGTTCCCTTAGGGAATTAGTGATCTATGGTTTAAAAGGAATGGCTGCTTACCTGGAACATGCTTCCAACCTTGGATTTTTTGATACTGAGATACATGCCTTTACCCAACGGGCACTGGTGGCAACAACAGATGACAGCTTGACTGTAGATGAACTGACTGCTTTAGTACTTGAAACAGGCAAAGTAGGAGTACAGGTTATGGCCTTGCTCGACAAAGCCAATACCACATCATACGGCAATCCTGAAATAACAAAAGTAAACCTGGGTGTTCGCAACAATCCGGGGATACTGATCAGCGGCCATGATTTAAAAGATATGGAAGAACTGTTGAAACAAACCGAAGGAACAGGAGTAGATGTATACACCCATAGTGAAATGCTACCAGCCAATTACTATCCGGCATTTAAAAAGTATTCCCATTTTGTAGGAAACTATGGTGGTGCCTGGTGGAGTCAGGTTACCGATTTCGAAACATTTAACGGGGTGGTACTGTTTACCACCAATTGCATTGTTCCACCACGTAAGTCGGCTACATACACTGACCGGGTATACACCACAGGTGCTTCCGGCTTTCCAGGATTCAAACACATTGCCGATAGTGTAGATGGATTGCCTAAGGATTTTTCAGGCCTGATTAAGCATGCACTTACATTTTCTTCTCCTACTGAAATTGAAACCGGCGAAATCATTGGAGGATTTGCCCATGCACAGGTTTTTGCCCTGGCCGATAAAGTGGTGGAAGCTGTAAAATCTGGTGCTATCCGTAAGTTCTTTGTAATGGCAGGTTGTGATGGTCGCATGAAAGGTCGTAGCTATTACACTGACTTTGCAACTAAACTTCCTAAGGATACGGTTATCCTGACAGCCGGCTGTGCCAAATACCGGTATAACAAACTGCCCCTGGGTGATATTGGTGGCAGTCCCCGCGTGCTGGATGCCGGACAGTGCAACGACAGTTATTCACTGGTAATGATTGCCCTCAAACTGAAGGAAGTATTCGAACTGAATGATATTAATGAACTACCGATTGCCTACAACATTGCATGGTATGAACAAAAGGCTGTGATTGTCCTGTTGGCGTTGCTATCGTTAGGGGTGAAGAACATTCACCTGGGGCCAACATTGCCGGCTTTCCTTTCGCCAAATGTAGCTAAAGTATTGGTTGATAATTTCGGTATTGCCCCGATAGGCAGTGTGGATGAGGATATGAAATTGTTTTTAAACTAACTTCTTTCTATAATACTTTTCCAAAGTTCCAAACTTTGGAAAAGTTAGTCCGATATATAAAAAGCCCTCTTCTCGTAGGGCTTTTTTTATCTTATAAATCATTTAATCCTCTCAATCACATTTCAGACATTCTTCCCGTATACCCTTTTGCCGATGGTACCAGTTCAAAAATCTTCTCCGGTTTCAGCCCAGGTTCGTCACGGTGTGAGACATATACAATGGCAATCTTCTTATCCTGTGCTATTGCATTCACCATATCAATAAATAAGCGGCTATTCGTGTCATCCAGTTCAATAGTCGGCTCATCCAGTATCAGCAGGGGCGGATGTTTTACCATTGCCCTGGCCACCATAACCATGCGTTGTTGCCCGATTGACAAACTATGGAATGACTTGTTCCGGTAGAACGATCCCAGCATATCAATCCAGCTTTTTGCAATGTCCTTTTGCATATCGGTTGGTTTTGTGTACAACCCCACTGAATCCAGCAAGCCGGATATAATCATATTTTCCACAGTGTCGTCTCTGGTAAATTGAAGGATCATGGCAGGGGTAAAGTATCCTATCTGACGTTTTATATCCCAGATTGTTTCTCCGGTCCCTTTCTTTTTACCAAAAAGAATCATGTCTTGCCCGTAACCTTTTGGATTATCACCTGTAATCAGAGACAATAAGGTGCTTTTCCCTGAACCGTTAGGTCCGGCAAGTTGCCAGAATTCCCCTTTTTGAATTGTCCAGTTAATGTTTTCAACTATCTGTTTTTCCAGGTACTTTACCGATACAGAGTTTAGTTGAACCAATGGGTTTATATCGGTATGTCCGCCGTCGTATCCGTCGGGTAGCTTGAACTGATGATGATCCTCTTTCTGTTTTAGCTCTAAAGACATAAAAGTTTCAGCATCCTGTTGGTTTACAATTTTATTGTTTTCATCAATGCTGATTACCTTACCGATGCAGGGCAATATGTCTCGTTTACGGAAAAAAACCTGAATTAATAATGTTGTACCGGCCAATTGGCCCAAAGTTGCTGTAATTGACTCCTGGGTTGCTTTATCAATGTTGCTGTATACATCATCCAAAACCATGTATTGTGGCTTTTGAGCAATTTGATACATTAGCAATGCCTTTTTCTGTTGTCCACTCGACATGGAACCCAAACTTGAGTTCTCGGTTGTCTGAATCAGATAACGATCGTGACGATACTCTTCTTCAATAAACCGGTTAATGGTTATGGTTGAAAATAGCACACCTTTCAATGGATTCAAATCAATATTGTCCAGCAAAAATTTATTTGCCATTATTTGTTCGAGAATGTAGTTTTTATTTGATGTATTCGATAAATAAAGTCCTATGCCGGTTTGTTGTTTCATTTTTTTTAGTTCTTAAACTGAATTTCATTTTTGAATTAAATGATGACTATAAATTTAGTTTCTATATTAAATAAAATCAGCATTCAACTCTGAATGCTGATTTGTAAAATTAAATTCTACTGATTCCTGAATCTCTGATTTTTGAAATACTCAAAAAAAAGATTAACCTTTATAAGGCATCTCAATCCGAACAGTTGTTCCTTTCCCGGTATTCCCTGTAATAAACAATTCACTATCCAGTAAAATGACCCTTTCTTTCATCCCAAGCATTCCAAAGGAGTCCTGCCTGAGCGTATGATTATCATCAAATCCTATTCCATTATCCGTTATTTCCATAATTAATTTGTGTAAATGGACATTCACTTTAATCTTTACGGATGTTGCCTTCGCATGTTTAGCTACATTGGTAAGGGCTTCCTGTAAAATTCGGAATAATGCTACTGATTGCTGAGGAGTAATGTTTAGCTTCAAAATTGTACAGATAAACTGACATGGGATGCGGTGCCTATCCTCAAATTCAAGCACGTAGGATTTTGCTGCTTCTATAAATCCAAGTGAATCGATTATTTCGGGTCGCAGACCTGTCATTATTCTACGGGCTGTTTTTATGGTTTTATCAACCAAACCTGAAAGAGAATCAAATTTACCCAGAATTTCCTCTGAATTAATACACCCGTTTTCTTTTGAAATTTTCTGTTTAAAAAGGCCGATATCAATTTTCAAAGCTACTAAAATTTGTCCAAGATCATCGTGTATTTCACGGGCAATTGCTATTTTTTCTTCTTCCCGTATATTTTGAAGGTGTGAAGCGAAGTTTCTTAATTGCTGTTGTGAATTTTTTAATGCTTCTTCCGCATGCTTTCTTTCGGTAATATCACGTTGAATTCCTAAAAAGCCAATAATTTTATTCCCTTCATCAAAAATAGGCGTAGAGGAACTCTCGATATCAATCAGTGTCCCATCCTTTTTTTTATTGATGATCTCTCCACGAACCTCATTTCCGTTCAATAAATTTTCCCAAAAGAGCTTGTAGACCGATTTGTCTAATACTCCGCTTTTTAAAATGTTAGGAGTAAATTTACCTATAATTTCCTCTTCTGTATAACCATACAAGGATGTAAAAGCCGGATTAATATACGTAAAAAAACCTTGTAAATCTGTAAGAAAAATGGCTTCCCCGGAAGCGTAAATTGCTTTTTTCATTTTTACAAGAACCTCTTCAGCCAGCTTGCGCTCAGTGATGTCTTGTAACATTCCACTGATCTTTACTATTTCACCATTGGTCTGATATGCATGTCCAATTATTCGGACCCATATTTTGTGTTGCTTTGCAGTCATAAGTTCAAGGTCCAGGTCAAAAGGCTTCCCTTTTGTTAAAGCCAGATTCAATGCTTTTGATAATATCTGTCTTGATTCCGGAACATAAGAATTAATTGCCGATTCAAGTGTCGGCTGATACTCCTGTCCGACTTCATGTATCTGATAAAGTTCATCCGACCAATACAGCTCTTTATTCAGCGCAGAAATTTCCCACCCTCCAACTTTAGCCAGTTTTCCGGTGTCGCTGAGAAACTGTTTGCTTTTTGATAATTCCGCAGCTTGTTTTTCTTTCTCTTCGATTTGAAACTGAAGTTCTTTGTTGGCAAGGATTATTTCCTGTTCCGCCCTCTTACGTTCTGTAATGTCCTGAACCGTTCCGTAAAGCCCAATGACTTGTTTCTTGTTATCAAACTTTGAACCTCCAAAAGCAATTACATTTCGTATATTCCCATCAGAACGTATTATTTCTAATTCCAATTGGTAAGGATTCCCGTTCTTTTTTGCTTTTTCAATAGCCGTTTGAAGTATTTGCCAACTCTTTGTTGTATAAATCATTGATAGCTCATCAAAAGAAGGTGCCGGAAACGTTGGGTCGATACCTGCTATTTCATAAAGTTCCTCTGTCCAGGTAACTATATCCTCCTCAGTTTTCCAGTTCCATACCCCTAATTGTGCCAGTTTCCTTGCCTTTTGAAGCATTTCCATGCTTTCTTTCAGAGCATCTTTGGCAAGCTTTTGCTGAATTTCAAGTTTGATTTCATAGATTGCTCTTTTAATAGCAGGAACCAGACGCTCCAGTTTATGCTTGAGTACATAATCCGTTGCACCGTTTGTCAGGGCATTAATAGCTGAATCTTCTCCTATTGTGCCTGAAACAAAAATGAATGGTATTGATGGATGTTTTTCTTTAACAAAATTCAGTGCTTCATTCCCGTTGTAACCAGGCATACTGTAATCAGATAAAATGAGGTTTATATTTTCTGTGTCAAGGATATTTATAAACTCTTTTTTATTTTCGGCTAAAAAATACTCATAAGCAATGCCTCCACTATCCATGATTGAACGTATTAACTCTGAATCCCTAAAAGAATCTTCGAGGTGCAGTATATTTATTTTAGTATCCATGAATGAAACTATTTATCAGGATTAACAAAAACATGAAATTATTCGATTGAAGGTGGTGGTTGATTGATAACTGCCCAATATTGTCCTAACACTTTAATGGCATCGATAAACTGTACAATATCAACAGGCTTTACAACATATGAATTTGCACCCAGTTTGTAACTTTCAACAAGATCCTTTTCTTCAGCAGATGATGTAACCATGATAACAGGAATCAACCTGAATCTTTGCTCTGACCGAATATGCTTAAGCACTTCTATTCCATCCATCCGGGGCATTTTTATATCTAATAATATAACAACCGGATTGCCGTTTTGATGATTGGTAAATTTACCCCGTTTATACAGAAAGTCTAATGCTTCAACTCCATCTTCTGCAACTACTACTTCATTTGCAAGATTTTTTTCAGAAAGTGCCGAAATCGCAAGTTCAATATCATTCCTGCTGTCGTCTACAATCAGGATCGTTTTTATTTCCGTTTTCATAATTAGGTATATTTAAGTTAAGTATGTTTATCCTTTTGTTGGCAGGCTGAAGTAAAATGTTGAGCCTTTCTCCACTTCACTTTCAGCCCAGCATTTTCCGCCATGTTTCATCACAATTCTGTTTACATTTGCCAGCCCAATACCGATTCCTTCAAAATCATCGGCTTTATGCATTCGTTGGAATACCCCGAACAGCTTATCTGCATAATTCATATCAAAACCGACCCCATTATCTTTAATATGAAATATTATTTCTCCATTTTCAATTTCACCTCCAATCTCTATCACTGCTTTTTCTCTGTTTCGGGAATATTTCAAAGCGTTGGAGATCAGATTTACCCATACCTGATTGATTAAACTTTTGTCACCTTTAATCTTTGGAAGTTCTGATATGTTTATTTCAACTTTTCTACCCATCAATTCATCATCAAAAGTTTTAAGCACGTTGTTTACCATATCTATGGAATTAAATTCAGTTACTTTAAGTCCGGTTCTTCCTAACCTTGAAAATGTCAATAAGGCATCGATAAGATTTCCCATTTCTTTCGAGGAGTCAGAGATAGTTTTCAAATATCTGATTCCGGTATCGTCAAGTTGAGCCGACTTGTCTTTCATGAGTAAATCAATAAAACCTCCGATATGTCTCAATGGAGCACGCAAATCGTGAGAAACTGAATAACTGAACGCTTCAAGTTCTTTGTTGGCAAGTTCGAGGTAATCGGTCTTTCTTTTTAATTCAGTTTCAGTTAACATAAGATCGGTAATGTCTTCTACAATCATCAGTAAATTTAATGAATTTTTGTTTGTGAAAGTGGACATGTTATATCGGATCTTGACCTCTTTTTTGAAAATTGAATTTGTATGAATACTGGCTTTTTGGATTTTCAGTGTTTTCAATGTTATTTCAGCTTTTTTAAATAACCCATTTTCTTTCCATGAATCAAGTTCACGAAAATTTAATTGCAACATTTGTTCGACAGTTCCACCGCTTATTTCTGCCACTGCTGTGTTTGCAAATATACAGGGTCCATCTTCACGAAAGGCAATAATACCGAGTGGAGAAGTCTCAAAGATTTTTAAATTTAATTCTAATGCATCTTTTAATTCGTGCGTACGTTTTAATATGTTCCTTTCAAGTTCTTTATTGGCATTGACCAGTTCGACAGTTCGTCGCCGTATTTTTTCTTCAAGCTCAAGGTTCATTTCTGAGAGCTTTTTGTTTTTCATGCTAATTTCACTACCTTGCTTTTCAATGTTTTGGTAAGCATTTTTTAATTCAGCGAGAGTGATAAGCATTATTTGTTCATCAGCAACAAGTTTTGTTTCTTCATCTTTTTTCAACAAAATGTTTGCTTCTTTTACAAAGGCTTTTATTGGTCGTTCAATGCTTCGTGTCAGGTACCGGATTAAGAATAGAACCATTAGACCTGAGATTAAAAAAAGAATGATCGATGTAAGTCTTGAATCGTTTTCAGTTGCAATAACTTTTTTGAAAGAACTATTGGCTCTGTTATCGGCAAAGTCGGAGATGATAGTTAGGAAATAATTTATCTTTTCTAATTCTACGCGATTATCTAACTTCTGGAAGAATTGATTGCTTTCGGATTTGTTTTCAGCTTTTAAATGATAAAATTTGTCGCATTCGGTTTTCCATTCATTGTAGGCGGTTAATGCACTGTCAACTGTACTTTTGTTCCCCAGATATCTCAGTGAAACAATTTTAAAACCCTCCTGAATAGTTTTATCATTTTTATATGTTTCATTTTCCAGACTGTCAATAAAACTTTGTTTACCGGCAAGTTGAATATCCTTTACAAGATTTGCATTCTTATAAATTTCGGTTTCTATATCCTGTACTGCGTTACTTACCATATAAGGATGCTCGTAAATCAGACGAGTTTGCTTGCTAATGTTTTGCAGCTGCAGGAATAAGTAAATTGCTACCAACAGCATGATGGCAAACACGCAGATAAAGCCTGTGTTGATTTTATTTTTAAAACTTAATTTCACAATGATAATTGATTCTTATTTTATCACGATATTATTTATTACAATAATTACTTGCCCTACAATGAATCTGTTCCTTGATCCATAATCCTTGTACATAGCTAAACATAGCTACGGATTTATTACTGTATTAATCTTAGCAAAAAAAATAATGATATTTCGATTTCTGTATCAAGACATAAGTACATAATAATATTTATTGATATATTTCATATTATTAATTTATCATATTTAATTTTATTCGCGATTCTGACCCCCAAACCCCCAAATGGGGGCTTAAGAGTGGAACTAAGAAGTTCCTATAGTTAAAACAAATTTCAGATACCACATCTTTACATCCCCTCCTGATAGCTATCGGGATTGGGGGCTTGGGGGTCAGAAGTAAAAATGTATCATTAAATCCTATTCATTACTTATCAATTGAATCTGCATGGATCAGATTTTAAAATTTAAATATGTCTTGATGCATGATCGGCACTTTATTGATAACAGCCCAATATTGGCCTACCGATTTAATGGCAGCAATAAACTGAACTATATCGATTGGTTTTACCACATACGAATTAGCTCCTAATGCATAACTTTCAATAAGGTCTTTCTCATCCCCCGAGGAGGTAACCATGATAACCGGAATAGTCATAAATTTAGGAGAGGTTCTAATGTGTTTCAGTACTTCTATTCCATTCATCCTTGGCATTTTAATGTCTAAGAGAATAACGACAGGCAAGTTGTTCTGAAATCCTGTGAATTTCCCACGTTTATAGAGAAAGTCCAGGGCTTCAATACCATCTTCTGCAACAACGATGTCGTTAATAAGATGGTTTTCTGAGAGGGCAGCCATGGTTAGTTCGACATCTTTCGGGCTGTCATCCACAATTAGTATAGTCTTGATTTCCGAGTCCATAAAATTCATTTTTTTTGCGTTAAGTATGTCTATTGATTTACTGGCAGGCTAAAATAAAAGGTAGCTCCTTTGTCAACTTCACTTTCAGCCCAGCACTTGCCGTCATGCTTCATGACGATTCTGTTTACGTTTGCAAGTCCTATCCCGATTCCTTCAAAATCCCTGGCTTTATGCAACCGTTGGAAAACCCCGAATAAATTATCGGCATAATTCATATCAAAACCGACTCCATTATCTTTAATCTGGAATATCGTTTCATTATTTACACGTTTACCTCCTATCTCTATGACTGCTTTTTCTTTTTTACGGGAATATTTCAATGCGTTAGATATTAAATTAATCCATACCTGATTAATTAAGTATTCGTCACCAATTGCATCCGGAAGCTTGCCAATTATTATTTCAACATCTCTGCCGGTTAATTCCACCTGAAATGTATTGAGTGCCTTATTTACCATATCCCTGGAATTAAATTTTTTACGTTGAATTTTGGTTTTGCCTAACCTTGAGAAGTTTAAAAGTGCATCAATCATATTCCCCATTTCAATGGCAGACAGTGAGATGATATTCAAATAGTGTATTCCGGTTTCGTCGAGTTGAGCTAAATTGTTTTTTATCAATAACTCAATAAACCCGACAATATGTCTGAGCGGTGCCCTAAGATCATGTGAAACCGAATAACTATATGATTCCAGTTCTGTGTTTACCTCTTCAAGTTGTTTTGTTCGTTCAATTACTTTTTGCTCTAAAGTTTCATTCAATTTCCTGATTTCTTCTTCTGCACGTTTGCGTTGGGTGATATCCTGGCATTGTGCTATGGTCGAAATAATTGTTTTTCCGTCCGAGGACATGATGTTTGCCGAATTCCACTGCAGTATCCGGACAGAACCATCGGTATGGACAATTTCTATTTCATCAATCTCCAACCTTTCACCTGTTCTGGATTCTTTGATCAATTCCAACGAATCCCTTTTTTTGGAAGACGGGAACAGTATTTTCAGAGATTTGCCAAGTACTTCCTTTTCATTTCTTCCGGTAATGATTTCGAAAGCTTTGTTGAACCTGGTGATTTCATATTTCGAATTCCATACAATTATCGGGGTATTTGAATACATATACAAATCATTGAGGTACTCGTTTGTCACCCGGTACTTTTCATTCGTAATGAGTAACTCAGCAGCTCTTTTTTCTTTCTCTTCGTTTTGAAAGGCAAGTTCATTATTGGCAATGACTAATTCGGAAGCTCTTTTTTCTTTCTCTTCGTTTTGATTGGAAAGTTCCTTATTAACAATGACTAATTCGGCAGCCCTATTTTCCTTTTCTTCGATTAGAAAAATAAGTTCTTTATTGGCAATGACTAATTCGGCAGCCCTTTTTTCAATCTTCCTTTTTTGATAAGCAAGCTCCTTTTCAGCAAGTTCTAATTTCCTTACCAACTCTTCTTTCTCTTCATTTTTAATGAAAGGTTCTCTGCTTTTTAAAAGCAACTCATTTGTTCTTTTACGTTTTTCCATTAATGGTAAGACATAAAGATCCTTTTTTTAATTTCCAAATCAACCAATAATAACAAAAATGCCTTTGAAAGAAATTCTCATTTCGATCAAAGGCAGTCTGTTTTCATATTTAAATAAATATGTTTTCCTTCTATAATTTTAATTCCTGATGATTTTCCTGGTTGATTCCGCTTTACGGGTAAATCAATCGGTTCAACCAAATTCATGCTAATATTCCAATCAAATAAAAGCACATTGTCCTGTAGTTTTATAGTCATAGATCCGGTTTTTAATATTGGACTTAAACTAAAAGACTAAGATGCTATGGCGTCATTCAAAGAACAAGAGTACCCATGTATCAATAGTTTACAAATATAATTATTTTTATTTCATCATTATTCAGCAACCAAAAATAAGGATATTTATTTATGAAATATTACACAATCTTACAACTATTATAGACTATGAATTTAAAGATACAATTTGTTTTCGTTAATTAAACAGAGCTAAACAACTGAGGTATAAAAATTCACATTTAACATTATTGTACGAATACCCGCTTAGTTTTAATTTTCAGATTTACTTATTTTTTCTACTTTTTTTTGACAGTAAAGTTCTCGGTAAGTATTCTGAAATTACATAATTGCAATTACACTCTCTGGAGTCAGAACTAAAAACATATCATTTTTTTTATTTCTCAATAAAGTAAAAGTAAGTATTTATTTAAATATTTCATTGGGTCTGGATTAGTCGCGTTCCCACTGCTCTGTTGAATGATTATCTGCCGACTTATGAAGTGGGATTGCGATAGATTGATCAAATGTCTAAATAAAACAGGTCATTAAATCCAATTCATTGCTTAAATTATTGTGGAAATATAATTATATATTTGTTAATCCATAAAAACTTACATTTCAGTGTCCTTGCAGTTCTTAATTTTTAATTATTAATTTTTAATTACCTGTCTTTTACCATTTAATATTTTTATCGATAAAATCAATTAAATCATCCGCCATAACTTTTTGTTCTGCCACTTTTGGATGTCCTGGGGTATCTTTATACGGGAAGAAATGGGTGAATAATTTTGAGTCGGACAATCCTTTCACTGCTTCTTCGATA
>Ga0302170_10000877_pt1 | contig 11865 bp, 13 predicted proteins | sample I_Fen_N2_1_FD_193492 | JGI IMG/M metagenome (GOLD analysis project Ga0302170, IMG submission 193492) | Peat permafrost microbial communities from Stordalen Mire near Abisko, Sweden - I_Fen_N2_1 | ecosystem: Environmental > Terrestrial > Soil > Wetlands > Permafrost | place: Sweden: Abisko...
TACGCTGCACTATGATGCCGGTGCCTTGCTTCCTGACGTCACTGCCAACGATGAAATCATTGCCTGTGCCCTGTTAATAACCGACGAATTGCTTATGATCCGACAATTTATCGGGCATAAACCCATTGGAACTATCCAATTGAAATACCCCGACCTGCAGTCCGGAGAGGTGGCTTGCTGCTTTGTGTTTGTACGAAGCAGGGATGGGGAAAAAGCTTCCGATTCGGTGTATGTGCCTATCATCAAATAGGATCGGTAATGCTTTTTATAAAATAGGTAAGTTCTAAAGTTACAAATAAAATTTGGGGCTTTGAAGTTTAATCTTTATACGAAATTTACAATGGAAAATAACGAACCAAAAAGAGTAATCGCCAATTCCCTTGATTTCACGCACGAAGCTTATCAATCGTGGGTAAGCACTATTTATACAACCATTGAAACAGCCAGGTTGCAAACTTCGCTGAAGGTAAATTCAGATTTGTTACAGCTCTATTTTACAATCGGGAAAGAAATTCTGAATAAGCAAGAGAAACAAGGCTGGGGAGCACAGATTATAGATCTTCTTTCAGCTGATTTGCAGAAACGTTACAAAGGAGAAAGCGGTTATTCTGAAAGAAACTTGCGTAATATGAAACGCTTTGCAAAAGAATACCCCAATTTCCCAATTCTGCAAGTGCCACTTGCCAAAGTTGAGAATAATATCCATAACCCAATTTGGCAAGTGGCACTTGCCAAATTAGACGAATCAAATGACTTTATGCAAGTACCACTTGCACAAATAACCTGGTATCATCATTTGTCGTTGATTACCAAAGTAAAAGATGTCTCAGAAAGAGCTTTTTACATGTTGAAAACTGCCGAGAACGGTTGGAGTCGTGATATTATGCTATTGCAGGTGGAAAACGATTTGTATCGCAATCAGGGAAAAGCCATCAATAACTTTCATGCCACACTTCCGGAGTATCATTCCGATTTGGCTCGCGATATTTTTAAAGACCCTTACAAGTTTGGCTTCCTCGCCATTGAAGAAAAAGTAAATGAACGAATGATTGAAGAAAAATTGATTCAGAAAATCACTGATTTCTTGCTCGAAATGGGTAAGGGCTTTGCTTTTGTGGGCCATCAATATCACCTTGAAGTGGAAGATGAAGACTATAATGTTGATATTTTGATGTATCACTTAAAACTCCATTGTTATATAGCAATAGAATTGAAAGCGGTTGAGTTTATACCTGAATTTATAAGCAAATTGAATTTTTATGTTTCGGCTATCGACGACCAAGTGAAATCATCTGAAGACAATCCAACCATAGGCCTTCTACTTTGTACCGGCAAGAAAACTAAAAAGGTGGAGTACTCTCTGCGCGGCAACCAGCAACCATTGGGAGTGGCTTCGTACAAAACCAATAAATCGTTAGAAGAAAGCATCAAAGCGGCCCTTCCTACCGTAGAGGAAATTAAAGCTAAATTGGATGAATTATAAAACCAAACAACTATGATATAACCTGGAATAGAAATCGTTCGTTGCAAACCATTAGCATGGCCCAATGTTGAATTAATGCAACGCACCGTTGCACAAATTCCCTGGCGAAGCAATATCACTCTTTTAGATAAACTGAAAGATAACCGTACAGCAAACAGAAGTTACAATAGTAACTTTTAATGAACAAGACTATATTTCGCTTACTGACATGGCAAATGCTAAAGAAAGTGTGAGCCGTGCTGCTGACATTATAAAAAACTAGTTACGAAACAGGTATTCGCTCGAATTTATGGGTACATGGGAAATGATTCATAACCCAAATTTTAAAGTGGTCGAATTTGACCACTTTAAATCACAAGCCGGATTATCTACTTCTCCTTGTTTATAAAGAGATGAAGCTAGCAACTTTGTGTTTTAATTCACTAATACCCTTAATGTAAGAACCCTGGCAAGTGTACTGTGGTTTTTAGTGCATGGAAACACCCGTACATAGCTATTTTATAAATTTGTATAAAAAAAGTTATTCAAAATGGTTGGTGTTGTTAAAAGGTTTCGTATTTTTGAGGGCGGGAAAAATGATAAGTGCAACTATCTGCTTAAAGAGTGGAACTAAACAACAAAAGTTGGGCTACACCTAGAATGAAGTGGGATGAGAATACAATATGGAAATCAGGAGATTTCCCTTTAGCGACGACTGAGGCAGGAGCCTTAGCCGAACTCGGGAGGGTGGTGCAAACTACGGTAAACAGGACAGGTACAGACTTACGGTATATTCAAAGCCTGCTTGGACACGCAAACAGCAAAACAACAGAAATTTACACACATATTACCACCAAGGGTTTTGACCAAATAAAAAGCCCACTTGATAATTTAAATATTTAAAAACACATTGTATTTAAATGATTATAATATGTTTGCATTTCTAATTAATAAATAACGAACTTAACTTCAATGCCAAAATTTAAGAGTTCTGTATGCGAACAACACTAAAAAACGACGATTGTATTATATTGCTGATAATAAACATGATAGAACAAGTTCATAATACGGATAAGGCGGATATATGCGAACAAGGAGTTCGCATACAGGAATTTGAGTTCGCATAGCGATTCGTTAGCAAACATGCAAAGAAAAAAAGAGACAGACCCGTTTTAAAGAATTAGTCCGACTTACATAACAACAAAATTATTTTATATTATTGATTATGAATGACCAAACGACTACCATTTTACAACAATTTGCATTGTTTACTTGAAAATCATGGTCAAAGCGCAAAAATTGACGTTGTAGAAACTGGAAATTAATGAGAAATTAGAGAACCATTGAGAATGAAACATATTAAGAAGAAATATTTATTTCAGGGAACATTACCAATTAAAAACCTGAATAATCTTCAGAAAATAAATTTACTTGGAGACAATCAAGAATTGCTAAAACAAAAATCTAAGGATTGTTTTGTCGGGTTTAAATTATCTGATAGCGAAGAAATGATTTATGCATTTATTTATAACCATAAGGGGAAATATATAAACATACCATTACCTGACTATACATTAGTATATTATAACTTTGCCTATTCGCTAAACATTGAAAGAAAAAAACAACAAGAAATATTATTATCACATTTATCCAACACTGATACAATTACTCATGATTGTAGTAATGAACTTTTCAACTTTTATGGTCTTGCAAGTTCATACGTCGTAAATCTGTTTACGTCAATAGAATCTTTCATAAATTCGATGCTACCAGATGGAGAAAATTACATTGTTGATGGCAAAAAAAAGACAGAAGTTTATAATAAAGCACAAATTCAAGAAAATGTGTGTTTTATGGACAAATTAAAAATCGTACTACCACAATTTCATAAAAAGAATTTCTTTAAAGACAGAACCCCAACCAATCAACACATTGTTAACTTGAAAGAATTAAGAGATGAAATTGTTCATACAAAATCTGACATTAAGCTTGAAACTTCAGTTGAATTATTTAGACGATTACTAAACTTTAAATATGACGAAACTTTAGACTCAGTAGCTTCATTGATGAATTTTTACAAACCGAATTATATTGAAGCTTGTAGTTGTGGAAAAGACTTCTAATCAAAAGACAGAATGCACGATTTGCTAATACTTAGGCTTCCTGCGGTCGGCACGACCCAGCAAGGAAGCGTGGGTTGAACCGTATTCCCGCTTGCAGGAAGCTTGATTCACGAGAGTTAAGAAGAAAAATGTATCTATGGGGAAAGCGGCAGGTTTCCCGTCTTACGGGACAAGTTTAGTGTTCTGCTTTAGGTTGAAAAGAGAGAAGGTTCATTGGCTGTCTGACGGGCATTTAGCAGGTTTTGCTTCTACATTCACTTTTTCGCTTTGCGAAAGTGAAGTTCCCGCAAACCGCAGGTGCGCATAGCCTCGGTCGTTAGCAGTAATTTTGAAAAAAAAGAAAAGAAAAACTGACTTATTATGAATAGACTGAATTTTTTAATATTGACAATTCTGAATTGTTTCTTACTGACAGCTCAAGAAATCCCTGTACACCAGAACATGATTACACTAAACTATAACTATCAATTAGGTAATAGTTATAAATACGAAAAGAAAACTAATCGTGGTATTGGGGAATTCTCTGATAAAACTTACTCTTATATTTCTATTCAACCTTTGGACACAACTAAAAATGGTGAAATGTGGTATGAATTTTCTTTAGACTCATGCGGGTACTATGTTAGAGAGAGAAGAATTACCACTCCAAAAGAAAAATTAGATAAGGCTAAAATCCGACTCCTTCTGACTAAACAAGGGTTAAATTTAGAAACAGATCTGCTGAATCAGAACCCAAACATATATTTATTGAAATCTGATGATTCTGATGATGAAAGATTATTTGAACTTCCTAAGAATTCTATTCAAATTGGACAAACATGGCTTACAAGTAAAAAAGATGAATTTGGTTCATATAATAGGAAATACAAGAAACTCAAAAATATTTTTGTTGGAATAGAGAGCAAGAATGGTCATGAATGCTTTCGAATTGACTTTAACGGATCTTCAGCCGACATAACGAAGTCTGATGACTACACCCAAACAGATAATGGAATTATAAAAGGTAGTATATGGCTGGAAAAAGAAAGAAAAATTGTAATTGCTATTGAGTCTGAAGTTGAAATACAAAACAGTAAAGCACAGCACCCTGGATTTTCAGGAAATGCACCAATAAAAGGCTCTTCATATAAAACTTCGATTGAATTTATTGAATAAAAAAACTACTGCTAACACACGCTATGCTCACCTGCTGGCTGAATTGCACTTAGCAGCCTTTGCTCCCGCTTTCACTTTGTCATATATTGTCAGAATCAGAATTCACAGAATTATTTAATTGACAGAATAAGAGTTGGCACGAAGAGAAAAGAATAAGATAAGATATGTCTTCATTCTGATAATTATTAAATTCTGAAAATTCTGATTCTGACAGTTTATGGGTTATTGACGGTTGATGTATATTCAGCAGGTTTTGCTACTGCATTTACTTTGTTGCGGGAAGACAGTGAACGCTCCCGCAAATGGAACATTCCGTATAACGGAAATGCCAAATGCTCATAGTCTCAGTTGTTATGGGCAATCGTAAAAAAATAAAGACATTGATTTTCAGTGCAATTGACCTTTGTCAGCTTATTCTGAAAATCAGAAAATTATTTCATAATTATGCGTTTGAAAAGCGGTAAGCAACAAGAAAATAACTACAAAAAGTAAAACAAAATTGTCTATTGATTTTAATTTGTAATTTTGCTCTTCAATGACAAATATCTCAACAAATCAAGATAAATTAGAAATAAATGAGTAAAGCTAAAATATCTATCCGTTTTTTTGATGACCGTGAAGTTCGTGCCCTTTGGGATGAAGAAAATGCTAAATGGTGGTTCTCAGTTTTAGATATTGTTGCTGTACTTACTAACCAAAATGATTATACTAAAACTCGTAATTATTGGAAATATCTCAAAGCTAAGCTAAAGAAAGAAAATAGTCAAGTGGTTAGTGACACTACCCAGTTGAAATTTCTTGCGCCTGATGGAAAGTTGCGTTTAGCCGACATGTTGAATTATGAAGGTATTATTGCATTGGGTAAAGAATTTCCCGGAAAAAAAGCCAACCGATTTATCGAATGGTTTACATACAACGATGAAAGTATCGATGGAAAAAGTAAAACAAAAGCGTATGCTTTATTCGAAAGTTCCTTTATAAACAGCATTGAAGTTGGTACTATCACAGGTTTGCAACAAATTCACGCTTATTTGTTTGGAGGTCTGTATGATTTTGCAGGACAAATCAGGCAGAAAAACATTTCAAAAGGGGGTTTCCAATTTGCTGCATCACGATTTTTAGGCAACACATTGAGGCAAATAGAAGAAATGCCAGAAACAACATTTGAAGAAATCGTAGATAAGTATTTGGAAATGAACATTGCGCACCCATTTCTGGAAGGAAATGGCAGAAGTACCCGAATTTGGTTGGATTTAATTCTGAAAAAGCGTCTGAACAAATGCATTGATTGGAGTAAAATAGGAAAAAGAGTCTATATGAACGCAATGATACAAAGCCCACTAAACAGTAGTGTCTTAAAGAAACTATTAGAAAGTAGTTTGACAAACAAGATTAATGATCGAGAAATGTTTATGAAAGGAATTGATTACTCGTATTATTACGAAGAAAATGACTGAGAAAAATTAGTACAAAACGTCTGCCCATAATACATAGGGCTTCGTGCGGTCTGCAAGATCCAGCATGAAAGGCAGGTTGAAGTCAGTTCCCGCTTGAAATTGTCTGAACCTGGATTAAGCTGATTTATCAGATAAAAGCAGACACTTTGAAGTCTGATTCATCTTTTAAACTGATGTCATCGTGGTTCAGATAATGGATAGTGTTGCTCCCGCATTCACTTTGTTGCACATTGTCAGGATCAGAATTCATAGAATTATTGAATTTACAGAATAAGAGTTGGCATGAAGTGAAAAGAATAAGATAAGAAGAGATCTGTCTTCATTCTGATAATTATTAAATTCTGAAAATTCTGATTCTGACAGTTAGGTGGTATGCAGAAAAAAATGACAGAAAAAGATTGAGACATGTACCATTTTTTGTAGTTTTGAGACGAATTAAATAAACAGGTGACAAATGACACCAGATTCAAAACTCGAAAAGTTACCGCCCAGAACACCGGATAGTTCAAGTCTGAGCGAAGCGGAGACTTGGACTGAAAACCGTCAAATTACACTCAAGAATCATCTTACAACAACTAATCTATGTTAACATTAGACTCATTCTTAGGCATCGGCATCGGCATAAGTTCCTTCCTGATAATCGGATTACTACATCCTATAGTTATTAAAGGGGAGTATTATTTTGGCACAAAAATATGGCCTTTCTTCCTTATTGGAGGGATTCTTTGTATTATTTGCTCATTATTCATTAAAAGTATAATTATTTCAAGTCTTCTTGGGATACTTGGATTTTCTTTATTCTGGAGTATTCTTGAACTATTTCAGCAGAAAAAAAGAGTTGAAAAAGGATGGTTTCCCAAAAGGCAAGTTAAATGAATAATGATAAATTTCACCCCCGTACGATTGTATCGTGTGGGAGTAAAGTATAGTCTTTAGACCTGAAAATTGTTTATATAGCAGAGCCGCAGATTATATGGAGGTAAAATATATTGGATAATGTGATTGTAATTTAGTAATGCCACACGATGTAATTGTGCGGCAGCGAGGGTTCTGAGATGCTTGTTGAACAACTTTCACGTTTTTGTTAAACCCTTTTACTGATAAGCATGAGTATTGTTTATAGAAAAATAGAAAAGAGAGACAACGAAATACTTTCCGGCCTGATCAGGAAAGTATTCGAAGAGTTTTGCATAGACAGACCCGGAACGGTTTATACCGACCCGACAACCGATGCTTTGTATGAATTATTTCAATTGCCCGGTTCAGCGTACTGGGTTGCGGAAGAAAACAATGTCCTGTTGGGAGGTTGCGGCATATATCCCACGAAAGGACTTCCTGAAGGGTATGCCGAGTTGGTGAAACTGTATCTATCGGCCGATGCCCGTGGAAAAGGAGCAGGGAATGCATTGATGCAAAAGAGTCTGGAGAGTGCAATGGAAAAGGGATATACCCATTTATACCTGGAAAGCTTCCCGGAATTGAACAAGGCAGTTTCGCTGTATGAAAGAAACGGCTTTACGCACCTGAAAAAGGCATTGGGCAATTCGGGGCATTATGCCTGTACCATCTGGATGGAAAGAAAGCTGTGATTAAGAACTCCCTCCGACTGCCGGAATAAGAGCTGAATTAAGAGATATGCAGTCTTCATATTTCCGCTCGGAAACCGATGTCTTGATATGAATGCCTGAACGAAAGAGTGGACAGATACGTTTTAATCCCTGAGCAATAGATCCTGTTTAACCCTAAACCCAAAAGAGTATGACACAGAAAAATAAAATTAAGATCTTCGATGAAAAGCTTGTACGCACAGTTTGGGATGATGAACTAGAGAAGTGGTATTTTTCGATAGTAGATGTGGTAGGAGTGTTAACTGATAGTCCTAATCCAAATAATTATTGGAAAGTTCTGAAAAATAGGCTTAAAAAAGAGGGCAATGAGTCGGTTACAAACTGTAACCAACTGAAAATGCAATCAAGCGATGGTAAATTCTATAAAACAGATGTTACTGATACTGAGCAACTCTTCAGGCTGATACAATCAATCCCCTCGCCCAAAGCCGAGCCATTTAAACAATGGCTTGCACAAGTAGCCAGTGAACGAATAGACGAACTACAAGATCCTGAAATAACCATAGACAGGGCATTGCTCCAATACAAACAATTGGGATATTCCGATAACTGGATTAATCAACGGCTTAAGAGCATTGAAATTCGCAAGGACCTGACGGATGAATGGAAACACCATGGGTTGAAAGAAGGTATGCAGTTTGCGACACTTACCGATATTATTTACAAAACATGGTCGGATAAAACAGCAAAGGAGTATCGCCAATACAAAGGGTTGAAAAAAGAAAATTTACGCGACAACATGACCAATAAGGAATTGATCATGAATATGCTTGCCGAATTATCCACCAAGGAAATTTCGGAAGTTGTGCAGCCTGATACATTAGATGACCATAAAGAAGTAGCCCGTCAGGGAGGTACTATTGCCCGCAATGCAAGACTCGAATTGGAACAGCGTACAGGCAGGGCGGTAGTGTCACCATTGAATGCCAAACGTACCCTAAAAGAAGATAAACATTTGGAAATTGAGGAAGAATAAAAAACAGTAAGTATGATTTGTCGTGCATTTATAATCCGCCCTGGATTAGATAGTAAAAAAAGATCCTAAAGGAATGAAAATAACGAATTACAAATCAGAATGATCGATTATCATTCCGAAGATTACAGCCAGGAGCAGGTACTAAGAAACCTTGTACTAAGAATACCGCTGAGAATGAGCTTGTATGATGAACCCTTGAAAAGGAAAAGGATGATGTTCAAATTGGAGCTTTTGTTAATAAGCAACTTGTTGGTACAATGATATTGACAAAACAGAATGATACCGATATAAAAATGAAGCAGGTTGCTGTAGATGAAGAATTCATGGAGATCAATATCCCTCATTCCAAAATGCGGAAATACTTTTAAGAATGTTGTCCCTGTTTAGGTTTTTCATTATCAGTAATTGATTTATATATTGCAAACGCATAGAAGACACGTATTATGGAAAAAGAACTTGATCTCTCATTGCCCGAATGGGTATTCCTGGATGGAAATTCGCACCTTGGCAATCTGTTGGAAGGCCGGGATATTCTGCAGCATATTCAAAGCTATACCATCCTTGAACTGTTTATGTTGGATGAAGATACAATCGTATCAAACCCGCCTGTAAAAGTGAAAGAATTTAATTATACAAATGTTTTTGGCGAAAATGAAAAGCACCTGATTGCTTTGCATTTCAGCCTGGCTGATGATAATGAGATAGACAGGATCATGGACGAAGCCATTGAATTCTACAGGAAATTTGTGGATTGGGAGGATCAAAGTCTTATCATTGAAGAAACTTCAAAGGATAATTGACCGGCGACTAAAATGGGGGATGCCCAAATCGTATTTCAATAAAAATTCTTACCTTTGTACTCATAAAAAAACCGATGAATCGTATTGATACTAATTCATACATCAACCCACTATAAAATGGAAAACCAAGAGAACCAATTAAACATTGAACTATCCCCGGAAATTGCAGAAGGCATTTATTCTAACCTGGCTATTATCTCACATTCCAATTCGGAATTTGTAGTCGATTTTATACGCATAATGCCGGGTACACCTAAGGCTAACGTAAAATCACGTATTATTCTTACTCCTGAACATGCTAAACGATTACTTTTTGCACTTCAGGAAAATATTACCAAGTTTGAACAACAAAATGGTAAGATAAAGATTTCCGATAATGGCTTTGTTCCTCCGGTACCAATGGCTTTTGGTGGGGGAGAGGCATAACCGGTTTGCCTGTTATTGATCTTACTTAATTGGTTTCATGGAATCACATATCCTAACCGGGATACTTCAATAAAACAGAAAAAAGAGATAGCTTCGTTAAAGAATCTGTCTCTTTTTTAGTCTATAAAAAGTATCTGTTTGTTCAACAGAGAACCTGCTTTTTACCTGCCTTTTTTATCATGGGTTTAAATGTTTGTTTAACCGGCAGTTATTTGATTCTATTTGGATGAAACCAGGACTGCATAACCCCAGGGGCCTAATTTGTATCCTGAATTGCTGTTTACTGTGATTTTCTCCCCCAGGTAATTACTGAAGTTCCCCAAAACAGTATCTGATATTTTAAATGTTTGTTCTTTTCCGCTCAAATTGAACAAACAAAACACCTTGTTTTCTTCTTTCTGACGGATGAAAGTCAACACATTCTTAGGATTGGAATTCTTCAACACTTTGAAACTTCCGCCATACGTGATATTCCAAAGTGCCTTATTGCTTTTCTTTAACTGATTAAGTTTTGTGTAAAGTTCTTTCTTTTCATATTTGTTAAACCCTACTGTGTCTTTGTCGAAGAACCGGAGACGTTTACTGATGGGCTCCTCCTGACCTGTGTAAGTTAAAGGCATTCCGGGAATTGTATAGGTTAAAACGGTGAAAGCATTCACAGGGGCAGTACCCAATCGTTCGTACTCACTCCCATCCCAGGTGTTTAAATCATGATTGGTGATAAATTGCATTCTTAAATCAGTAGGACTGAATTTCTTGTTTTCCTCAGCGAAAAGTTTTACCAGGTTGGTTACATTCTTCTTTCCCTTTACCAGGTCGTTGATGGCATCTTTCAATGGCCAGTCATAAGTCATGTCAAAGGCTTTATATTGCAATGGATCTTCTGCTTCAGCCAGAAAAAAACAATCCGGCTTTTGCTTGTCGATTGCTTTGCGGGCATGAATCCAGAAGTTAATCGGAATCATAAAGGCAACATCACAACGGAAACCATCAATGTCAGCTTTTTTGATCCAGTATAACATGGCTTCTATCATAGCTTTCCGCAATTCAGGATTGTCATAGTTTAAATCGGCAGCATCTTTCCAGTCAGTGCCTGCAGGAATCATATTGTTTCCCTTACTGTCCTTGGTGTACCAGTCGGGATGCGGGTTAATCCATACATTATCCCAGGAAGTATGGTTTGCCACCCAGTCGATAATTACGTGCATGCCTAGTTTATGAGCTTCTGAAACAAGGTTTTTAAAGTCTTTCTTTGTTCCAAATTCAGGATTAGTTTCCCGGTAATTCTGAACGGAATAATAGCTTCCAAGTTTTCCTTTGCGGTTTATTTTCCCGATTGGATTGATAGGCATCAGCCATATAATGTCAACGCCCATTTCTTTCAACCGGGGCAGGTGTTGCTGGAAGGCTTTAAAAGTTCCTTCCGGAGTGTACTGCCGGATGTTTACTTCATAAATGTTACAATCCTTAGCCCACTCAGGCATGGACTTTTTATACTGTATGGAATCCATTAATTCTGCTGATCGAATCGGGTTTGACTTACAGGAAATCAAACAGGCAGAAGCTACTGTTACCAAAACCAGTGTTGCAATTGCAGGAAAAATGACTTTTTTCATGATAAACTTTTTAAGGATTAATAGAAATTAGTTTTTTAATGCACTTCTAAAATTAAAGCAGTTTTTTTAGCTATTGTGAGATTACTTTTCAGATCATAGGTTTTTCCGGTTATCGCATCAACGCCTGACGTATAGCCTTTCAGTCTTTCAACAAAACGATCAGTCCGGAGAGTTTGTTCAGTTTCATTGTTGTTAATAATTACCATAATTGTTTCTGTATCG
>Ga0302170_10000886_pt1 | contig 11830 bp, 7 predicted proteins | sample I_Fen_N2_1_FD_193492 | JGI IMG/M metagenome (GOLD analysis project Ga0302170, IMG submission 193492) | Peat permafrost microbial communities from Stordalen Mire near Abisko, Sweden - I_Fen_N2_1 | ecosystem: Environmental > Terrestrial > Soil > Wetlands > Permafrost | place: Sweden: Abisko...
CGGGGATCTCACTGCATAATAATTGTCCTGAATTTCTTTTGCGGCTGATGAACCGTTTGCATCGGCAAAGGCGTAACTGCCGGTAGGCATATATGGCGTTGTAACACGGGTAGTGTGTTGCCCGAAACTATCATAAAATATAGTGTCTCCGTATGTTGTTTGCCCATGTAGTGGGGTAAGAGACAACAATAAGAGCAACACAAAAGCTAACTTTATTATTTTGGTTGGCATGATTTATTTCATAAATGCTTATAACAATTTGATTGTTTTAACCTTGAAGTTTGTATTCAGGATTAATGCACAACAATAATAGATTTTAAGGGCGTCAGAAAAAGTACCTGATTTTAGACTGACAGGACAAAAAATGACTAGCGAAGCAGCAAAGATAATATATAAAAGTTCATTTACCAGTTATTCTCTTTGTCTTTGTTCAATAATTGATAGTTTAAAAGTTAGATATTTAAGTTGTGACATTTGTATTTATCGTTATTATAAAAACAGAGGAGCGATTCCTCAGAACCGCTCCTCTTCTAAAACTTTAAAATGAAACTTTATTTTGTTGGCTTCATAACAACTTCCATAATATTTCCCTGATCAACTAATTTCTTCAAAGTAGATTGAATTAATTCAGGTGTTATAGATTCTACTGTGGTTTTATAGTCATCTACAAAATTTATTTTGTAGTGATAGTAACTTTCCACGCTATTTGACCACCAACTGTTCTCTCTAAGATTTTCGGTGTAGGTTTTCAGTAGGTTTTCTTTTACTTTCTGCACATCGTCTGCACGTGCCCCGTTTTTCAATATCTCATTAACCTCATCGTAAATCATGCCGATAAGTTTAGGTTGTTTTGCAGGATCTGTATCAAACTGCATTAACAAAGAAGCATTGTCAATGGGCTCATGACTTACTCTGCCTCTGACACCTACACCATAGGTACCACCTTCTTTTTCACGGATTGATTCTGTATACCGAATACTGAGAATATCCCCGATCGCACCCATAACGGTATTGTTGATTATATTATAAGGCATTGCTCCGTTATATACAATAAAATTAGAAGCTTTCGCAGTCTTCATTTCTTTTTCGAAAACATTGGACACCTTGCCCACCGGTTTGCGGATATTGTTATCGGTAAATTTCTCCGAACCCTTAGTTGTCTTCAAGCTTCCTAAGTACGTACAAATGGCTGCTTTTACTTTTTCATTTGCAGGGTCAACATTGCCTGTAAAAATAAAGGTGAAATCAGCCGGATTGGCAAATCGTTCTTTGAAAAACGCTAACGCTTTGTCCTGATCTACTTTATCCATCGTATTCAAATTCAGAATCACAGTACGAGGATTGTGGCTGGTAATCATCGTATTGATAGTGTCCGAAAATGCTTTGCGTGGATCGGTGGCGCTATTTGCCAGACTTGCACGATACATGTTTGTCAATGCTGCATAGGCATTGTCATCCTTACGTGGAGCTGTGTAATACAGGTAAACCAACTGCAACATAGTTTCAAAATCATTTACCGAAGAACTTCCGTTAAAACCTTCTTCGTATCCATCAATTTGGGGTTGAACAGATGCAACTTTGCCTGTAAGAATCTTACTTAATTCTACTTGTGAGTAGTTTCCAAGTCCGTTATTTCCAACAACCGATGTGGCTAACATCGCCGAAGGAAGAACCGAAAGATCTTTTATTTTTGAAAAACCACCTTCGCTATAAGCACTTAGCAATATCTCGTCTTGTTTGAATGTCGTTGGTTTGAATATCACTTTTATACCGTTGCTCAATGTCCATTCCGTGGTTCCGAGTTTCACATTTTGCTCAGTCTTGCTTACTTTACCTGCTGCAGGAACTTTATCTATCAACGGCTTATTCATTGTTTCTTCTGCCTTTGCTGTTAACTGTGCTTTGCCAGCTTCGGTTATTGCCGCCAGAACTTGTTCTTTAGTTGGAACTTTTACGCTGGCTTTATCAGGTGACGTGATAGTGACAAGCAAATTTTTATCTGTTACATACGATTTTGCAACCTGATTAATCATATCGGCATTTAGCTTAGGTAAAATCATTTGTAAGGTATTGTACTCCCACTCTATACCGGGTATTGGTTCGTTGTTTAAATAGTTTCGAACATACTCGTTAACTAAATCATTATTTTTTTGATGGTCACGATCTTTATAAGCTGTTTCATATCGTTTCAACATATTTGTTTTTGCTCTTTCCAATTCGGCATTGGTAAATCCGAAGCGTTTAATTTTTTCTGCTTCAAGCAATAAAGCGTTTAATCCTTCTGCTTCTTTGCCTTCTTTTGGTACAGCCAATAAGGTGAAAGCATCTTTCGATTTTACAAGGTCACCATAACCTGCATAAGCCCCAACAAAAGGCGCAGTGGCCTGTTGTGTTATTTCGTCGAAACGTTCTCCAATAATTGCAGAAATGAGGTTGTCGAGAATACCTTTTACATATCCCTGAACAGAAAGTTGAATTTCTGCAGGTATCTTATCATGCTTATATTCAAGTTTTATGCGAGTCATACTAGCTTCTTTGTCTGAAACTAAGGCTACAATTGGACTATCATTATCTGCCACAGTATAAATCGGACGTTCTCCCGCATTCGCTTTTTTAGGAATAGACGAAAACAGCGCTTTTATTTTTGCCTCCATTTTATCTACATCTATATCACCTACAACCAAAATAGCTTGCAAATCAGGACGATACCATTTTTTATAATAATCGCGAATAACATCATATTTAAAATGCTTAATAACAGCAGTATCACCTAGTCCGTCACGAATACCGTATTGCGAACCAGGAAACTTAATCTTGTTCGATTCTTTCCACATACGACGATCGGCTCCGAAACGGGTGCGCCATTCTTCCATAATTACTCCACGCTCATCGTCTATTTCTTTTCCATCAAGGGTTAAGAAACTTGACCAGTCGTGCAAGACGAGTAATGCACTGTCAACGACTCCTTCCTGAATGGTAGGCACGTCCGATAAATTGTAAACTGTTTCGTCTAATGCGGTATAAGCATTTATGTTCTCTCCAAACTTTACTCCGTGTTTTTCAAGAAAATTAATTATTCCTTTTCCCGGAAAATTTTTAGTTCCATTAAATGCCATGTGTTCTAAAAAGTGAGCTAATCCGTTTTGATTATCGTTTTCAAGAATTGAACCGACGTTTTGAGCAATATAAAACTCTGCACGTTGTTTCGGTTCGGCATTAGCGCGAATATAATAAGTCAGACCATTGTCTAACTTTCCGTAACGCACTTTCGGATCAATCGGAAGTGGTTGAGCTTGTTGAGCTCCTGAATTCGCAGCTAAAATCAGCAACAAACTTAAGGAAACCAATCTGAATAGATTTTTTCTCATAATTCAATTTTTAAATAGTTGATTGTTTGAAAATAATTTATAGTTAATGTCAATGCAAAGGAAAGTAAAATCAGTGAAATAACAAAATCTTTTTATTGATTTTCGATAATTATTTATTAATCTACAGTTTTATGAAGCCTTTTTTATGCTTTAAAGCTACATTGATCTCTGTATTTACAGAACAAATACTTAGAATAATGTACTTTTGTAACAAAAAAGGAAATCAACATGTCAGAAGAATTATTTATAGCTACCGGGGCAAACAAAAAAGATATTTACGAAACACTATTGCCGCAACTATCATCATTAATCGATGGAGAAATAGATTTTATTGCTAATCTGGCCAATATTTCTGCTGCTTTAAAAGAAACTTTTGGTTGGTGGTGGGTTGGTTTTTATTTAGTAAAGTCAGGTGAATTGGTTTTAGGACCATTTCAGGGACCTATAGCTTGTACTCGTATCAAACTTGGAAAAGGAGTGTGCGGAACAGCATGGAAAGAAGAAAAAAGCCACCTCGTTCCGGATGTAAATACTTTTTCAGGACATATTTCTTGTAGCAGCAGTTCGGTGTCAGAAATAGTTGTTCCTGTTTTTGATAAGCTGGGCTTAGTTATTGGCGTGCTCGATGTCGATAGCGAAAAATATGATGTTCTTGACGAAACAGACGTTTTCTATTTAGAAAAAATAAGCTGTCTGATTACGCATTCGCATTAAAAAATAAAAAATGTCATTCTTACAAGGAATGCCATTTTTGAGAATGATAAGATAAAAAAAAGGAACACTTTCTATTTAATTATTCCACCGAGCTAGAAGCTTCCATTAAACTTACGCACGGTGCCAACGGTAATGGAAGGACGTTTGATCGCATTAGAACTTCGTCGTATGCAAATGCTTTCGGAAATAGGCATGGATAACAATACCACCATTGTGTTACTTCCTTCGGAATTCTCCAAAACAGCTAAGAGCTTTACCGGAGTTGGTGGAAAAGAAAGAAAAGTAAGAGAGAATACATGTCATAGTATAACAAAGCATAGGAAAACCACATGGTTTTCCTATGCTTTGTTATAGAAATAGAGAGATCAGCATTTGTCAATATATCTTTCAGAATTTAAAGTGACTAAGGAACAGTTATGAAATAAAAAAACCTCCTACATTTTTTCTGTAGGAGGGTTTTAAAAAAGAGACTAGTCAATTATTATCTGGCACCACCTGCCCACCAAACAGGAATTGTATAAACATAAGTTCCATCTCCATAAGCAGCTTCTACTGCCGGATTAGTTGTTACATCACTTGTTCCATAAGGTAAACGTAAAGGAAATTTGGTCGTGTTAAGCGGATTAGCTAACGTAACAAAATTCTCTCCAAGTGCCTTCATACGACGAATATCATTATATGTTTCTGTAGATTCACCAGATGCTCCCCAAAATGCAATGTATTTTTGAATCATTGTTTCTTGCAATGGATTAGAGGTAAACAACGGTGCAATTTGCGTATCAAAAAAAGTTCCAGCTTCTGCAGTCGTAATTGCAGCAGTTTTTTCAGTTAAACCTGAACCTGCTGCTATAACAGTAGGCGCATTCATTGCAGCTGCGACACTCACTTCGGTGTTAGCAATAGCAGCAACAACTGCAGCTTTCAATACTGGTAGAGCTTCTGCTGATCTGTTCAAACGACATAGTGCTTCTGCTCTTAAAAACAATGCTTCATGATAGCTCATTAACATAGTTGGTGCAGTTTGTGCATAAAAATATACTGTATACGAATATGTATATTTTACCTGTTCATTTGTACCGTTTGGTGCTGGGTTAAATGCTGGGTCAGAAACTCCGGTTAATTGATTTCCTGAATTTGGATCAACGTAAACCCTGCGCGAACGTGGATCATTACGTGCAACTAACTTATCAGAAATGCTTTTGCTTACTCCCAAGCCATCTCTACTCCATTGAAAATCAAAAGTTGGATTTAAATTTGTTGCATCATATATAGCAAAAGCTGCTTGATCATCAACCGATGTAAATGAGTTATCAAGATAAGAAAGAATTTTGTTTAGATCTGCAGTTTTATCAGCCGATTTAGCCAATAAGTGCATTGTATAACGAGCTTTCAAACCATACGCAAGCTTAAGCCAAAGGGCTTTATTTCCTCCATAAAGAAGGTCATAACTACCAATCGCACTAATTTTATCAGTACTTTTTAGATCGACAATCGCATCGTCAAGATATTGATTAATTCCTTTATAAATATCCGTTTGAGTGTCTATTTTTGGATTTAAATACAAAGGGGTACCTGTAGAATTTACTACAGCAGCTTGACTCCATGGGGTGTCTCCAAACATATCGGCAATTAATCCTGAGTTTAAAGCAGCTAAAACTTCAGCGATACCTTTCGTAACATTATTTCCTTCTTCTGAGCCACCTGCTGAACATTTTGTAATGGCAATGCGAGCATTTTTTAGAGCATTGTAGCAGTTAAGCCAAGAATTATCAAAAGTAGATGCAGCTGATGGTTCATTTGAACGATGTTCAGCATTGTATAATTGATTATCAACTCCAACAGTATGTTCAACATAAATTGATAAATATGTGTTAAAATCACCTCCCACATTATTGAAAGCTGAAGATGTTATTACATCTGCTAGTATGAATTTTGAAGGCACACTAGTGGAATGATTTTTATCCACATTCACTTTGTCCATAGCATCCTCCGAACACGAAACAAAAGTAACGGACAAAATAAGTACCGCTAATAGTCCTTTGATTATATAAGAATTCTTTTTCATATTCATCTATATATTAAAATTTGACATTAAAACCGAAACCATAAGTTGAAGTTCCCGGTAGAGAGAAACGCTCGAAAGCACCAACCATATTTGTATTTCCTTGCGAAGCTTCAGGATCAAGTCCTTTCAATGCCGACCAGATAATAATGTTTCGTGCAAACACACTTGCATTTATAGTCAACCAACTCTTGCTGAAGATTGGGTATGATAGAGAGATTTCACGTAGTTTTACGAATGAAGCATCGTATATCATGGATTCAGAAATACCATTCATAGTGCTAAAGTAGGTTTGTGCATTCGATCCTTTAATTGTAATATCGTTAGTTGCATAGGTCATCTTGCCGTTTGCATCTAAGCCTGCTTCTTTGACAGCGGGTAACTCAAATAAGAATGAACCTTGTTTGCGAAAATCTGCCGATTTTTGGCTTATACCATAATAATCCAATAATCCAGCTGTTCCACTATACATTTGACCTCCATTTTTCCAATCAAGTACTGCAGATAAACGGAATTTAAATACTTCGAAACTTGTGTTAAACCCAAGAGTGAATTTTGGAGAAACAGTTCCAATTACTTTTTCAGGACCTGCCTGAGGCAGCCCATTTGCATCAACAACAATTTGTCCTGCATCATTACGTAAATAACTTACACCATAAATAACAGGAAATTTGTAACCAATCCCCGCTCTAACCTGAGGTTCTGTAAAACCACCTAAAAAGATACTGTTTACACCTGTAGCTAAAGCATCAACAAAGTTGTCTATTTTGGTGAAATTAAATGCAAGATCCCATTTAATATTCTTTTTGTCGATTGGTTTTAGTCCCAACGTAACTTCATGTGAATTAGTATGTATAGATCCTCCATTTGTAACCAAGTATTGGGCACCTGTAGAGCCAGCTAATGGCACAGAAAATATCTGATCTTTAACATTTTGGCGTGAATATGTGTAATTCAACGATACCAGTCCGTTAAAAAATGTCAAATCTGTTCCAACTTCATAATTCACGGTATTTTGAGGTTTTAGATTCGGATCATACACCGTTGAACTATATGTATATGCCACAGTAGATCCGATGGGATATGCTATTGGTGTTCCAGATGAGAATCCGCCACCATATACAGGAGTTGAATAATAGGTATCATGATACGTTCCAGCCTGTCCTACATTTGCATATGAAGCACGAAGTTTTCCATAAGTAAGCACCTCTGATTTCAATGAATTCAACTCTGTAAACACCCAACCTAAAGAAACAGATGGGTATGTAAATGTACGATTCCCGCGTGGCATACTTGAAATAATGTCACTCCGTAAAGTTGCATTTAAATATAACATATTTTTATAATCAGCCGACAAGTTTCCAAAAGTACCTACCGAGCGAAAACCTGTTGTTGACGATGATGCTATAAAGGTAGATGTATTATCTATGTGATTCCAACCACCATAATTAAAATTCTTACCGTATGCATATGTATATTTGGTATTCCGATCTACAATTTCGTTTCCAAGTAGAGCATCTACATTCCAGTCATTATTAATTTTCCAGTTGTACGTTACAGTTAACAATGAGTTCAATTCATTTACAGCATAATCATAATTTGAAATTTCACCAGTCGAGTTTGCATGCCCAAATCCCCATAAATCGGTGTAATTCGTGTTATATGCATCATCACCTAATTGGTACTTAACTTCCAATTTTTGATTTTCTGAAATCTTGGTCGAATACTTTATATAAGCATTTCCAAAGAAACGCTGCAAATCTTCAGTAAACTTGTTATTATCAATTGCCCAATAGGCTGCATCAAAACCACCAGTTGAACGATATGTATTTTGTTTATACGGGTTGCCGGCATAATAAGCTGGGATTCCGGCTAAATCATAACTTGGTGGAGTTGGATATACTGTAGCAACAACTCCATTATTTGCTGAAGATTGTTTCTTGATACTAGAGGAAATAATATTTCCACTAAATCCACTTGACCATTTATCTGTAAGTTTAGTATCTGCTGCAATTTTAGCGTTATATCTGTCCATACCGGTAGATGGTATAATCCCTTTTGAATTAGAACTTCCTAAAGTTACAGAGTAATTCCCTTTTTGCAGAGACTGAGAAACATTAACGGAGTTATTTAAAGAGGTTCCGGTTTGGAAAAAATCTTTAGCACTATTGTAAACCTGAGGGTAAGCCCAAGGATCTAAACCTGCATTAGCTCTTTGTGTTACATAATACTGACCTGGATGATGAACATATGCTCCAGTACTTGTTTTTGTATATGCATTGTCAGTATTTCCACCATAAGTAGTACTGTTTGCCAACTCTGAAATAACAGGTCCCCAACTTGTTGATGCTGTTGGAGAATATTTACCGCTTGAGCCTTGAGCAAACTCAGTTTGTAAATCAGGGAATGCTGCAATAGTCTGAAAAGCCATACTTGAATTTATACTAACCTCAGGTTTTGAACTGCGAGCATTATTTCCTTTTTTAGTTGTAATAATGATAACGCCATTAGATGCACGCATACCATACAATGCAGAAGCTGCTTGACCTTTTAATACGTTTACACTTTCTATATCGTTAGGGTCAATATCAATTGCTCTATTTGCATAGTCAGAACCTGTAACCGAATTACCAGTGGAGATATCGGAGGTAGATGAAACAGGCATTCCGTCAATTACATAAAGAGGTGTGTTATCTCCTGTAAATGATCTAGAACCACGTATTGTAATTTGCGACGAGGCTCCAGGCATACCAGATGATGGAGTTATTGCAACCCCAGACAACTTCCCTTGCAATGCACTTGCTAAATCAGAACTTGCGCCTTGAGTTAATTCGCCTGCTTTAACATCTTGCGAGGCATAACCTAGAGATTTTTTTGATTTAGATATCCCCATAGCAGTTACTACAACTTCATCTATCATTTTAGAGTCAGATTGCATTTTAACTAACATGTTGTTTTGAGCAACAACATCAACAGTTTTCATTCCCACATAAGAAAAGACCAACTTCTTTTCGCTTGCGGGTAAATTGATTTTAAAATTTCCATCCGCATCAGTAATTGTACCTACTGTAGTACCCTGTACTCGCACGGTTGCACCAATAATAGGTTGCCCATCATCTGCGGAAAATACTTTTCCCGAAACAGATTTTGATTGAGCATTAACCAGACCCACACCTACCAAAAATAGGCAAGTCAATAAGAACGTTAGTTTTCTCATAAATTTAACATTTTGTTTATTAATCTTCTTTAATTTGCGTTTCATTCTAGTAACCTCAGTAAAACAGTTTGCAAAAATAAAGTATTAATAATTAAAAAACAAGTCTTTTTGATGATAAACAGAAAAAATATACAGATTTTTTGTGTCAATATGTAGGCAAAATCAAAACAATGTAGTGAAAAATCAATGTAAAAAACATATCTTAATACATAACAACTATAGTATTCATCTATTATTCAATTAGATACACACAACACACAGCAACAAAAAAATGTAAAACAAAAAAATGTAAAAAAAATAGCTACAAATAAAAAAAATATATACATATCGATAATTTAACGCACTCTAAAAGTTATTTGCCCATAAAATTAAAGATTTAAGAGCAAAAAAACAGCAATATTTAATAAACATAGTCATATTGACTCAACAATATAGCGACAACTTACAAACTGTAATACAAATAATTATTTTTATTGTTGAAGCTTTAGTAATTATTATTTATCAAAACATACTATATAAATATTAATTTTTAACGTTTAATTGCTCTATATAAACAAGTGAAACTTCAGTCTATTCATCCGACAAACCTGCTGAAGTAATAGTTCTGCCACACGCCTCTGACCGATTTATGATCTGACGCATAAAATATGACATCTTAAATTTAACCATGTTTTACCAGACATTTATATCAATAGTTATAGCCTCAGCATACTCTTCTATTAGTACAACACTATTGCCTGCAATAGAACAATCCTCTAGCCTGCAAGAGTACAACACTATTGCAGGCTAGAGGATGATGCTAAGATACAATAAAAAACTCTCATCCCCGGCAAAACACTTGCTCAGGCAATGAGAGTTAATTTATATAGAGATAGCAGGTCTTAAAAACAACCTTTATGAAACCGCAACTACAAGTGATTTGTCAAAAATACATATCTTGGGTTGTTTCAGTAAAACACCTCCGGTGTGTTGTGTCACGACTTTCAGTGTATATGTTCCAGCCGTCAATGCAGGTATCATGGCTATAAGCGTGGACGGTTTATTCTGAATAACCACCTGAGCCTTTAATGCTTCACCCGAATCAGGGACAAACCACAACCCACAGTCGACATTATCACCGGCTATCTTAATATTATTTCCAAATAATTCAACCACGCCATTCAGAGTAAGTATTTCATTCACCTTCCCCGACACACTGTCTTTCACCTCCAAAATCTGAGGTTGAGGACTTACGGCAGAGGTTTTTTCGAGAGCTATCTTTGCTTCCAGATCGCGCAACAATGTACCTTTCGTTATATTTATATTCAGCTTGTGACGAGTAGCATCGAATGTATCCAGCGGACCTTCAAACACCCCGGAAATAGAAAACGAAGTACAAATTAACGGCGTATTGATTGTACCACCCGTTTCGATAATGTCTGCCACAGTTTCTTCTATACCATTCAGCACAGCCAGAATATCAGTACGGGTAAGCGACGTTCCCCGTCGCAGTAACGCTGCAATAACAGCCTCTTTGTCGTAACTACTAGTAGGTTGGACCAAGGCCGTGTAATCATCAGGTCGTTCAGTAAGCAAATTTTCAATCAATGAATACTTTAACATAGGAATAAATTTTAAATGGTTTATGTTATAAATTATCAATTGCAAATATATTTTATTTGTTTAAAATAACAAAGAAATATGCTATAGAACATAAAAAAAAAATCCTACAAAAAATAACTGTGGGAGGGAATAAAAAAAGGAACTACTCTGTTGAGCAGTTCCTTTTTAAGGAAAGTAACACTTTCTATTTAATTATTCCACCAAACGGGAGTATCCATTGAACTTACAACAGTAGCATTAGCATTTAAAGTTCTTTCTGATCTTGGGGTAATCAATCTCACAGGAATTTTTTTGCTTTGGCTATTTTGATTAGGTGTCAAAACAGGAAATCCAGTTCTTCTCCAATCATTATAAGGCTCAAGAGTTGTAAATAGAGCTATATACTTTTGTGTAATAATATTTTTTATAGAAGCATCTGTTGAATATGTGGCTGCAAAAGTTGCGTCATCAGACCCAGTAACATCTTTCAAGGAGGCACTAATGGCTGCCTGAAGGGCTGCCTGTGCATCTCCAGTGCTTCCTAATCTTGCCTTGGCCTCAGCTTCCAAAAACTTCACTTCACTATAAGAGAAAATGATATTTGGAGTACTGCTACTTCCGGCAAAATAACCTCCAAAATTCGATACATTTGAAGTTGATGCATCTCCATTATCCTCGGGAGCAGCCCCGGAATAACTACCATTAGCATCTTTACCTGCAAAAAATGGAAGTCTTGGATCGCTGTTAGTATTCAACAGATTGATAAAGTATTTCCCCATTGACATATAGCCCCCTCTTTGGTTGTTAAATCCATACCACAAGTTCTGATTGTTTCCTCCATCAAAAGTGGCAACTAAATTATCACTGCTTGAAGATAGTGCTTTTGCA
>Ga0302170_10000887_pt1 | contig 11825 bp, 9 predicted proteins | sample I_Fen_N2_1_FD_193492 | JGI IMG/M metagenome (GOLD analysis project Ga0302170, IMG submission 193492) | Peat permafrost microbial communities from Stordalen Mire near Abisko, Sweden - I_Fen_N2_1 | ecosystem: Environmental > Terrestrial > Soil > Wetlands > Permafrost | place: Sweden: Abisko...
CCATCAAGTCCCTGAATCACTACGCGTCTTTCTTCACTGGTATGCACAACACAGCCTGTACTTTCAATTAACTTTATATTACTTCCAATGGCCGTGTTCTGGTGTTCATCCTTCTCTAGTTTCTCATATAAAGAACCCCAAGTACCTAAATCACTCCATCCAAATGAAGCTGGGAAAACATAAATATCAGAAGCTTTTTCAAGAATAGCATAATCAACTGATATATTAATACAATTAGGAAATAGTTCGTCAACTTTAGTCTGCTCGTCGCTTGTAAATAAAGAAGGTAATAGTTCGTCGAAAATCGTGGCGATTTGAGGCTGATAAGTCCTAATAGCAGCGATGATGGTTTGCACATTCCAAACAAAGATACCCGCGTTCCAATAGAAATTAGAATGCGCCACATATTCTTTTGCAGTAGCCAAATCAGGTTTTTCACGAAAAGCACCAACTGAAAAAATCTCTTTTTTATTTTCAGAAATCTTAGATTTTTTTGCCTCAATATAGCCATATCCTGTTTCAGGACGTGTTGGTTCTATACCCAAAGTTAATATATTTGAGGTATCTGCTGTGAATGCCAACGATTCACGAATCACGCGCTGAAATTCAGGTACATTCATGACTACATGATCCGAAGGACTTACTATAATATTAGCTTGCGGATCGCACTTCGCTATTTTCCATGAAACATAAGCAATACAAGGAGCCGTATTGCGCATACAAGGTTCCTTCAAAATATTACTTTCCGGAATGGCCGGTAGCTGTTGACGTATGATTTCAGCATATGCACTTGAAGTGACCACCCATATATTCTCGGGAGGGCAGATACCTGCGAAGCGATCGGCAGTCAACTGAATCAGCGAACGTCCACAGCCTAATACATCAATAAATTGTTTGGGTTTCTGAGGAGTACTCATCGGCCAAAATCGGCTTCCTATTCCTCCTGCCATTATCACAAGATGATTGCTCATGTTAAATTCTTTTTAGGGGTTATACTTCATTCCATTTCTATATCGACAAAAGTAAGCAATATTTAGCATACAGCCAAAAGATCTTCTTCAAAATAAAAGAAGAAAGGAGCAAATCAGCTTTATTTATGGAGTATCCGGATATTTCGTTTTTGCTTTAACTCACGATAATACGAAATAAAATGTTTACGGCTTAAATAAATCTGACGACGATAAACCAAACAAGTAGTCATAAAATAGAATCCTGTTTGTAGCCAGAGGGCCTGATATTCAAAATTTACATCATTCAACAAAGCTCCCATATTATTAATTCGCACATAGCCATTTATGCCAAATGTGGAAGGGAAAATCCATGATACCACTCGCCAAAATTCAGGAACAGAAGCACCCGGCCACGAAATACCACTAATAAAAAGTAACGGCAATGATGAAAACACAAAAATAGGCATACAATTTTCACGATTACGAATAAAGATGCTGCACGTCATTGCAAAGAAAATACAAGCTAGTAAATAAGGCACAATAAAAGCGAGCAAAGTAGAATAATGGCCGATCTGATTCAACGAAAAGAATTTAGGAACAGCAACCAATACATAAATCGATAAAATGAGGAAAAGCATGAAATACCACAACGACTTTCCTAACACAATACGCAACGTACCATGATAATGACGATTGATTGGCACTAAATCACGAAAACGATTGTTTTCACGCTGCGTACCTGCCAAAAGGCCTACCCCTAATAAGAGCACTTGTTGCAATACGAGTATTAAAACTGCAGGTATAAGGAAGGCTGCAAAACCTGCTGTAGGATTGAAAATTGCAATATCCTTATAAGCTATTGGATGTTCTGTAATCTGATCCTGTCGATTAGTCGTATTACCCGAATAAGCAACTTTTACATGTGCATTCAGCTCAAGTGAAACATCAGTAGCAACTGTAAGTATCGCCTTATAATACAGCAAGCCACTCATATCACAATAAATACCCACACGAGTCTGTCGACCTTCATAAATGTCGGAAGCAAAAGAAGAAGGAATGCGCACAATGCCATAAGCCTCACGCTCACAAATAGCCTGCTGCGCATCAAGCATATTAGAGCTATTACCTATTATATGTACCTGCGAAGTTGCATCCATCTTGCGCAAAAAGTCACGCGAAAGGCTACTATGACTTTCATCGACCACCACTACAGGAACTTCATGCAATGTTTCATTATTATAAATGAAAGCATAAAGTAAAGGATAAAAAAGAGGAAGAAAAAAGAAAAAAGTAATCGCACCTTGGTCACGAAAAGTTAGCTTCATTTCACTCCACCATATTCGAAGTACATCAGAAAAGCCCTCGGTTACTTGTTGTTTAAATGCTTGTTTCTTTGACATAATGAAAACTATTACATTTTATATGGAGCAACCACAAGCGCTTTCTTTAATGCTTTTAAAGTAAGCAAAGGAAGAAAACAAAAAACGATAAGACTTAAATAGTTCGTCCACGCATAAATTGGTGAGAAGCCATGTAAAGCATGATTTACATAAATAAGAAAATAGTGACGTAATGGGAATAGCCACGAAAGTGCTTGTAAAGTAGGATCCATAGCCATTACAGGAAAACTAAAACCTGAAATTGAAAAAGAGACCACTCCCAAAAGCGAGCAAGCACTCAAACCCAATCGTAAAGAAGGAAGTAAGCTAATAAAAACAATACCCAATCCTTGCGAAGCCATAACAAAAAGAAGAGAAGAAGCAATCATACCTGCTAATCCTCCATGACAAGGGAAATGCAAGACCTCATAAAGATAGAAATTATAGAACACCGTAATTAGAGAGAAAATGATTAAATGTGGAAGTAGTTTTCCCAATAAAGCAATTCGCATAGAGCGTCCACTTAGCACCAACCAACGGCGGGCGGTACGTTGTTTTATTTCCACCCCAATACTATATACAGTGACCATCATCACCATAAGTCCGAGCACTCCCGGTATCAGCGTATTACAAAGATAAACCGCGTAATTCATCCAAGGATTACCTAACGCATGAGTTTCAATCACCACAGGTTGAAGAATAGCAAGTGCCTGCTCCGTAGTAGCTCCTTTGGCATAAAGTGTTTGCCGTGAAAGAGAGCCACCGGTAAGCTCACTCATTGTACGCATGTCCCTATAAATTAAAGACCCTGCTATAAGATAAGAATAATTACTATAAAACGAGATGATCGGTTGCCGGCTACTAATTGCCTTTTCAGCAGTAGCCCGAGGTATAAAAAAGAAACCATAGATTTCGCCTCGTTGTATTGCCCTGCGAGCTTGTGCCACATCCGAATAATGCCCCACAATGCGCGTCTGTTCAAAAGAACCCAAACTACGAAGTACCGTACGTGAAACGGCCGAATTATCTAAATCGACAGCACCTACAGGGAGTTTCAGCGGAAGGCCGTCCCCCATTAATGAGGTAAAAAAGAACACACAGAAGAGTGGCGCTATAACCATGCAAAAAAGATATAGCGGACGAGCGACCAGACGTCGACACTCGCGAAGAAAGACTGAGGAAAAAGCCGTTCTTTTCAATGTATTAAAATCAAATTCATCGTTCTAAAATCACCGACATGCCAGCCCTCAAACCGTCAACCTTTTGTAATGGAACTGCTTTAACCTCAAAAGTACGCAAATCATATTGTCCCGTAGTTTTGGTAGCTTTCCATGCGGCAAAAGTACCCATATCTTTCATATAAGTCACCTTCAAAGTCACCTCCTTCTTCTGAAGAGCAGGCACAAAGGCTTTTATTTTTTGTCCCACTTTCAAACTCTGTAATAAATCTTCTCGTACTTGAAAAGTGGCCCACATATCATCCATCACCGCAATGCTCATGAGGGGTGCTCCGGTACCTACCAATTCTCCAAGTTTGGGATATACTTCCGATACTTCTCCTGCCATTTGGGCAATAAGTACCGTCTCATTAATGTATGATTGGGCCTCTTTTACCGCACCCTTTGCACGAGCCACTAAAGCTGAGGCAGCTAACTTGTCTTCGCGTTCGGCTCCATTCTTAGCCATATCATACTGTGATTTTGCCGCACGTGCCGTAGCTATCGCAGCATCACGCTGAGCAGTGGTTTCATCCATCTTCTGAGCCGTCATCACTCCTTGTTCAAAAAGGTTCTTCACACGCTGGAAACTCTTTTCAGCAATGGTAACCCCTGCCTCAGCCTTTTTCCATAACTCATAAGCTCCTCGAATTTGTTCTTCACGAGTCCCTTTTTGAGCTTTCCGGCTCTGAGCTTGTGCTGCTACTTCGGCAGCTTCAGCCTGATCGTACTTGGCATCTATATCAGGAGCTTCCAATAAAGCTAACGTATCTCCGGCTTGCACTAAATCACCTTCATGGACCAAAAGTTTTAGCACTCTACCAGGCACTTTACTACTTACTCGATATTCCGTAACTTCGGCTTCTCCTTGAATCAATTCTGGTCCCGGTTTTAAGAGGAAGAAACCGGCAAGTGCAACACCTCCTATTACAAGAAGAATGGTTAAAAAGGAAATTAAGACATTTGTATTCAATTTATGTGTCATATCTTTTCTCTATTTATTATTCTTTATTCAGCAGTTAACTGCCCCAATGCTTTCTTCAGATACACAGCGGTTAACTGTTGTTCGATCTGTGCATCTAGATACTCCGTTCTGGCTTGTAGCCAAGCGGTGTGTGCTTCAATGGTAGCAGTGGTAGGTATTACTCCCTCCTGGAAGCCTAGTTTTGCGCTACGTAAATTTTCCTCTGCCTTCGCCATGTTATGTTGTGCCCTCTCCAATTTCTTTTGAGCCTCAATTACTTGAAAACGAGTTTGATTTACTTGAAGAGTTATTTTCTCACGTGCTTCTTCAAACTGAAGCGCTGCAATCTGCTGATCAGCTTTCGCCGCACGGACCTTATGCATTCCTTCTCCCCAATGCCAAATAGGTATTTGCAAAGCCACACTCACATTCCACATTCCTTTAAATTCCTTTTCAAAGCCATTGTAAAGTGAAGGATTAGATATTATGTAATTTGCCGAAAGCACAGCTTGGGGAAGAAACTCACTACGCGTGATAGTCACTTTCTGATCGTATATTTTCATCGCCAAATTCAAACTTTTCAATTCAGGGCGACGCTCAAAAGCAGTACTTACATCTGCATCTGCACTTTCGCTCGACCGACACGCAGAAAGAGGCAAAAGTTCAAGCCCTTCATCCGCTAATTTCGGTGAGTCATCCAATGGAAGTCCACAAAGTTGATCCAATAGCATACGAGAAATAGAGAGTCCATCTTCAACCTTTGTCAACGTCATTTCCGCTTCATTAGCCTTCACGCTAACGCTCAATCCATCCGCACGAGTAGCTACTCCTTCAGTGATCATCTTTTGAACATCACTCTCTAATTTCTGAAGAAGTTTCACATAAGAATCGGCCAATTTAGCTTTTGCAGAGAGTGAAATAACTTGCCAATACGCTTCATCTACGCAAAGAATAACTCCTTGTAGTTCAGCACGATGTTGACTTTGAGCAAGCTGTTGGGCATATCGAGTTAGTTTATCATAAGCTGTGATTTTTCCACCCATATACAAAGGCTGAGTAAGTGAGACTGCACCTCCATATACATTTCGGATATCAGGATTCAGAGCATCCATCAGCCCTGAATAATCGGGCATCTTCGCTTGCGAAGCGGCCAACATTTGCTGAGCAATGGTCAGAAAATTTGTATTTTGAGTACTTTGATAAGCAAATTGAGCTAATGCAGCAATGCTTTGTTCCATGCCAGTCAGTCCTTGGCCTAATTGACTTAAGGTTCCTCCTAATGCCGCTTGATCGTCCGAACTCACTAATCCCAATTTGCGGGAATTATGCAAATAAGTCGCAGTAGCTGAAAAGTTTGGTAAATAATTAGTAAAGGCAGCCTTGTGTTCCTCTACCGCTTTTGCCACTTTCGCTTCACTAATACGTAAACTTTTGTTGTTACGAATGGCTAACGCGCGACAGCTATCCAATGAAAGAGTCTGCGAGTAAATCGCCAAACTGATACTGGATAAAAATGCAGAAGCAACTATTCGAGCATATAAATTCATATATTTCCTTTTATTGCGAATGTAGAATAAAACTACATAAATAACAGGGCAAAGATACAGAAATAAAAAAAAGGAGCCTACTGTTTAGGCTTCTTTTTTTATTTAATTAAAAAAATAGACAAAGAAAGAGAAGTTGGATTTACTTTTTCATTTGAACCACCTGCGTGGGTTGTTGCTCCAAATTCCGTTGATCTACCTGCCGTACCAAATCGTTCGCTAAAAGCAAAAATTGACGACCTATCAAACTTTGGTCATCAAGAGCAGCGGGATGACCTTCATCACCACATTCACGAATACTTTGTACAATCGGAATTTGGCCCAGAAGAGGGACATTCATTTCTTCTGCAAGTTTTTTAGCGCCATCCTTTCCAAAAATATAATATTTATTTTCTGGCAATTCTTCCGGAGTAAACCAAGCCATATTTTCCACTAGGCCCAAAATAGGAACATCAATCTTTTCGTTTGTAAACATGTTGATTCCTTTCTTAGCTTCTGCCAAAGCTACTGCCTGAGGAGTACTTACCACCACTACACCTGTAAGAGGGAGCGTCTGCACAATAGTTAAGTGGATATCACTCGTACCGGGAGGTAAATCAATTAGAAAGTAATCAAGTTCACCCCATGCTGCATCTGCAATCAGTTGTTTGAGTGCATTGCTAGCCATTCCTCCACGCCATAAAGTAGCTTGATCGGGATCAACAAAAAAGCCAATGGAAAGAAGTTTAATGCCATATTTCTCGATAGGAAGAATTAATTCACGTCCATCCACCTGCTCCGCATAAGGTTTAGCATCCTCCACTTGAAACATTTTAGGCATAGAAGGACCAAAGATATCCGCATCTAAAAGGCCTACTTTAAAGCCGAGTTTAGTCAATGCAACTGCCAGATTCGCAGCAACGGTGCTCTTCCCCACTCCTCCTTTTCCAGAAGAGATGCCAATAAAGTTCTTTACCTTAGGTAATAACTTTTCCACTTCCGGGCGAGGTTGTTGAAGAGTACGTACTGTAATATTCCCTTTAATTTCAACATCCGGTGAAACATAAGTAAGTATAGCCGTTTCAGCAGCCTTAATTACCGACTTCATAAAGGGATCAGTCGGCTTATCGAAGATCAACGAAAAGCTTACTTTCATGCCTTCAACACGAAGATTATCATCCACCATGCCCGCCTCAATAAGATTCTTACCAGTTCCTGGATAACGTACCGTAGCTAAGGCCTCGTGAATCAATTTAGGATAAAGAGTCATTTTATATATCTTTTAATTGTGGGCAGCAAGTCCACTACGCTTACTGCGATTATAGCTACGATAATCATCGAGCTCTATTTCAATATCAGGTTCTACTAGAATAGGTTCTTTAGGTAAATGAAAGCGAAGATATTTAATGGTGTAACCACGATCAATCCATTGCTGCTCATAATACGTTTGAATACCAAGAATATCGTCTACCCCTTTAGTGCCATGATAAAGATCATCTGTATCTACTTCTAAAGGCAAATTGTTAGTAGCAAGCAAAGCCCTAGTATAAGTAGTCAAAAAAGGGCTATCGCTCTTCACATGAATGAGCCCTTCACTAGAAAGGAACCGACGATAACGTTCAAAGAAATAACTCGAAGTAAGACGCTTCGTTGCCTTTTTCATCTGTGGATCAGAAAAAGTCAACCAGATCTCGCTTATCTCATTTTCCCCAAAGAAACTATCAATAAGTTCAATATTAGTACGCAAGAAAGCCACATTGGTAAGTCCTTCACGAAGCGATTCAGTAGCTCCAGTCCACATACGTGCCCCTTTAATATCGACCCCAATAAAATTCTTTTCAGGGAACAAACGAGCTAAACCTACAGTATATTCGCCACGGCCACAGCCCAATTCGAGCACTATCGGATGATCATTTTTAAAAAAATCGCGACACCAATTTCCTTTCATTTCGAAAGGAATATTGGCAACCGCGGAATAAGGATATTCAAAGACATGCGAATACTCTTGCATATTCGCAAATTTTGCTAATTTATTCTTGGCCATTCGTCAAGTTTTGCTTAATCAAGTACAGTTATCCAACCATGTATATCAGGTTCCTCACCATATTGAATTGCACACAACTTTTCATAAAGTTTAGAACAAATTGGACCCGGCTTTCCGTCCTTTGAAAAGACATAACTCTTACCCATTTCAGGATCATCAATACGTTCAATAGGAGAAATCACTGCTGCTGTACCACAAGCACCAGCTTCTTCAAAAGTATCTAACTCTTCTACCGGAATTGGACGACGTTCTACTTTTAAGCCTAAATCTTCAGCAAGTTGAACCAAACTCATATTTGTGATTGAAGGAAGAATACTTGTACTCTCGGGAGTGATATAGGTATTATCCTTGATTGCAAAGAAATTCGCAGCACCACATTCATCAATATATTTTTTTTCTTTTGCATCAAGATAGAATTCACATGCATAGCCCAGATCATGAGCTTTCTTATTGGCCAAAAGCGAAGCTGCATAATTGCCACCAACTTTATATATACCAGTTCCAAGAGGGGCGCAACGATCATGATCACGGAAAATAACGTAATTATTGCATTGGAAGCCTCCTTTAAAATAAGGCCCTACAGGAGTTACAAAAATCAAAAAGAGATATTCGGTAGAAGGATGTACCCCTACATGAGGAGTAATTCCGATCATTAGAGGACGGATATAAAGCGAAGCTCCACTTTCATAAGGCGGTATGAATTGCTCATTCATTTTTACAACTTTACATACAGCCTCACGAAACTTCTCAGCCGGCAATTCGGCCATTAAAATACCACGGCTCGTGGCCTGCATACGAGCAGAATTCTCTGCCAAACGGAAAATTCTTATTTTCCCATCTTTACAACAACGAGCCTTCAAACCTTCGAAGGATTCCTGTCCATAATGCAAACAAGTAGCAGCCATGTGAAGATTTATAGTTTCTTCTTCATGCACTTCAATCTCTCCCCATGCGCCATTTTGAAAAACGCATCTTACGTTACAATTTGTCTTTTCATAGCCGAATGGCAAGTTAGACCAATCTAATTCTGACATTTTTATACTCTTTTTATTAAACTATTGCTCATTTCGAACGACTTTGTGCCGTTTTTTATCGAATGCGCAAAGTTACTCTTTTTATTTGAAAGTCACTGCATGTTTTCTAATATTTTTTTCACTTCTGTATTTGTATGCGTTAATTTTGCCTTACAAAAAGTCAGAAGCTGTTCTGCTTGAGCCAGTTTTTCCGTCAAAACGTCAATACTAAGTTGCCCCAACTCCAACATAGATACAATTTCTTCCAGTTGCTTTAGTGCATCTTCATAAGTAAGATCTTTTGGTACTTTCATAATCATTTTTAACTAAGTTTCTCTTCTATACGACTCGTTACTATCCCTTCTTTAAAGCGAGTTACAATCAAGCTTCCAGATGTTAATTCTTCCGACGAGGTTAAAATACGACCTTCACTTGTAGTCGTCAGCGAATAGCCGCGTTCAAGAATCCGCTCCGGGTTAAGAGCATCCAAACGTTGTGCAATTAAGTCAAGTGCATGTTGGTTTTTCAAAATATACAGATTCGCTTCTTGAGAAGCTCGGTTATGCAGATCCGACAATCGCTTTTCCTCACGTAGTACACGCTCAGGAACGCCACGCGTCACACGGTCGGAAATACGCGCAAAACGGTCTAACACCTGTTGCAAAAAAAGCGGTATCGCATTCGCCAAGGAGCTCTGCATCTCAAGCAGATGAAGCCAAAGTCTCTGCTGATGCGTAATCAAAAATTGCGCTGCTGCAGTTGGCGTTTTTACACGCGTATGAGCAACCATATCTAATACTGTATCATCACGCTCATGTCCAATACCTGTTATTACAGGCAAAGGGAATTGTGCAACTGCTGCAGCTAGCAAGTACGTATCAAAACCGGCAAGATCGCTAATAGCTCCACCACCACGTATAATTACAACCAAATCAAACTCATTAATTCGAGCGAGAATTTTGTCTAAAGCAGATAAAATACTTTGCTCTGTTTGCTCTCCCTGCATAATTGCAGCAAACAGTTCAGGAGCAAAATGGAGACCATACGGATTTTCAACTAACTGACGAGAGAAATCACCATACCCAGCTGCTAAAGCAGAAGAGATCACTGCAACACGCTGTAAGAAGAGTGGCATTTCTAGAGATTTATTATCATTTAAGACTCCCTCTTCTGTCAATCGCAATAAAATCTCACGACGCCTTTTTTGCAGATCGCCCATCGTATAAGAAGGATCAACGTCTAACACATTAAGTGAGAACCCATAAGTAGGATGAAACTCAACCGTCGCACAGATTAACACTTTTAGCCCGGCAACGAACGGTTGTCCCGTTTCCTGCTCAAAACGCATTTGCAAACTTAACCACGTACGGGCCCAAACAGTAGCCCGACAACGCGCAACAGGCACGTTACCCAATGCATCTTTCTCTAAAAGTTCCAGATAACAATGCCCAACAGGCGTGCTACGCACCTCACTCAGTTCCGCTTGCACCCAACAAGGTACTGCAAAATTTTGCCTGACCACTTTGGTCACCATCGTGGTCAATTGCAGTAAAGTTATTGACTTCTCCAATTGCTCATTCATAGGGGCAAAGATACATATTTATTTTTAAGTGACTGGCAATAAAAGCTATTTCTTTTCGTTAACGAATAGTAATACCAAACTAAGGATGATTGCAACCACCAAATTACATATAGGAATTATCGGACTAGGCTACGTGGGACTTCCACTCGCAAGACTACTAGCCACCCGCTACCACACAATTGGTTTCGACCGCAACGCCGAACGAGTTAACGCACTAAAAAAAGGTATTGACCACACTCAAGAACTTAGTGTAAATAAAATGCAAGAGCTACTACACAGCCCTAATTTCGCCCTTACAAATCACATCAGTGAATCTCTTCGAGCCTGCAATATTTACATTATTGCCGTGCCCACTCCAGTTGACAGCAATCATCGTCCCGATCTAAAGCCCCTTCTTGAAGCTAGCCGCATGGTAGGAGAAATTCTTAGAAAAGGCGACCTTGTGATTTACGAGTCGACCGTATACCCAGGGGTTACAGAAGAAGAATGCGCGCCAATATTGGAGCAAGCCTCTGCCCTTCAATACAACACCGACTTCTTCGTCGGGTACTCTCCTGAAAGAATAAACCCAGGAGATAAAAAACACACCGTAGAACGAATTACTAAAGTGACCTCCGGCTCTACTCCGGAAACAGCCAATTTTGTTGACAAATTATATCAATCCGTCTTACAGTGCGGAACATTCAAAGCTTCTTCTATTCGGGTAGCGGAAGCCGCAAAGATCATTGAAAACACACAACGCGATGTAAATATCGCCTTCATGAACGAGCTGGCTAAAATTTTCAATGCTATGGAGATTGACACCCGCGAAGTAATTGCCGCTGCCTCCACAAAATGGAATTTTATTCCGATGGAACCTGGATTAGTAGGTGGGCATTGCATTTCCATCGACCCCTATTATCTTATTCAAAAAGCCCAAATATATGGCATACTTCCTCGCTTAATTAGCGAGGCACGTAATATAAACGATGGCATGGGAGAATACGTTGCTTTTCAAGCTATACGACTAATGGAAAAACGAGGCATTCTAATTAAGAGTGCGCGAATACTCATTTTAGGCTTCTCTTTTAAAGAAAACTGTCCCGACACACGCAATACAAAAGTAGAAGATCTCTACATCACACTCAACAAATACACTTCGCAAATAACGATA
>Ga0302170_10000888_pt1 | contig 11822 bp, 10 predicted proteins | sample I_Fen_N2_1_FD_193492 | JGI IMG/M metagenome (GOLD analysis project Ga0302170, IMG submission 193492) | Peat permafrost microbial communities from Stordalen Mire near Abisko, Sweden - I_Fen_N2_1 | ecosystem: Environmental > Terrestrial > Soil > Wetlands > Permafrost | place: Sweden: Abisko...
ATAAAAATATTTGGAGAGAGCTATACTACTCTACAACGTTTGGCTGCCAGAACAGAGACAATTCTAAAAGGAGTAAACGGAGTAACGGATATTAATAACGGACTTGTCGCAACAGGGCCGTCTATTGTTTTTGTTCCTAATGAAGTCCTGCTTGCGCAATATGGGCTTACCTTAACCAATTTTCAAGAGCAACTGAGCATTTATACCGATGGAGTTCCTTTAGGGCAAAACGCAAATGTCATTGAACCCAGCCCGGCTCAAGCTGCAATGACAGGAGGATTGCAAATCGGGTCTATCCAGGACGGAGAACAAATGCGACGTATTCTTTTGCGAAGTGTTCGTTTTAATAATAATAGTCCTGAATTATTGAAAAAGCAACTTATTTTCTTGCCTGACGGATCGACCAAACCCTTATCATTTTTTTGCAACGTTCATGTGATTCCTGGTGAGATAGAACAAAAACGTGAGGATCTGAAAAGTGATATAACACTTACTGCCCGTCTCAACGGACGCGATTTGGGAACAACAATGAACGAAATACAGTCAAAGATAAATAGCGGACTGTCATTGCCGCAGGGATATAGTGTTGTTTATGGTGGTTCATATTCCCAGCAGCAACAGTCATTCACGGAATTAATAACAATACTTTGTTTAGCCATCCTTCTAGTGTTCGCCGTTCTTATGTTTTTATTAAGGGAGTGGATTGTATCGTTAGCCGTTTTATTCGTTTCGGTATTTAGTATTAGCGGTTGCATACTGGCACTTTGGATAACCGGCGTACCACTAAATGTAAGCAGTTATACAGGTATTATTATGATTGTAGGTATTATAGCTGAGAATTCAATTTTCACGGTCCATCAATACCGCATGAATCGAAAATTAGGAGGAGAAGTTTCAGAATCCGTAAATTATGCAATCGCTTTGCGTATACGTCCAAAGTTGATGACTGCTATTGGTGCTATTCTGGCTTTGATGCCTCTTGCTTTAGGCTTGGGGTTAGGCACACAAATGCAACAACCATTGGCTGTTGCAGTGATAGGCGGTTTTATTGTTGGTTTACCAATGTTGCTGATTGTTTTACCGAGTTTAATGCTGCTCATTTATAAAAAAACCAAGAGGAACTTGCATCAATAACAGTAAGCTATAGAATTTATAACCAAAAGGTTGAATATATCCCAACTAATATATAAATTTGCCTTTAAACATTATATAAAACCATAAAAGATGAAACTACTCATAATAGAAGATGAAAAAGAATTATCTAATAGCATCGTTAAATTTATGAACCAGGAAGAATATCTTTGTGAACAAGCGTTTACATATAATGAAGCAATGGCGAAAATCAACATGTATGAGTATGAGTGCATCTTGCTTGATTTGATGTTACCTGATGGCAATGGATTGGATATATTGCGTGCAATAAAACAAAAAAAACTAGATTCAGGAGTTATCATTATATCGGCAAAGGATTCGCTTGATGACAAGGTACTTGGATTAAAAATAGGAGCCGATGATTATTTACCGAAACCTTTTTACCTCTCTGAATTAAGTATAAGAATCTATGCTCTGATCCGTCGAAAAAATTTTTCAAACAACAATTTATTACAAAGTAATCAAATCACGATTGACCTCCTCAGTAAAGAAGTAAAAGTTTACGATCAGATTCTAGACCTGACCAAAACAGAATATGAATTATTACTGTTTTTGATTGAGAACAAGAAGCGAGTGGTTTCAAAGAGTGCTCTAGCCGAACATTTGAGTGGAGATATGGCCGACATGATGGATGACCATAGCTTTGTATATGCTCATATCAAAAATCTTAAGGCAAAACTTGCAAGTGCAGGATGTAACAATTGTATAAAAACATTATACGGGACAGGATATAAATGGATAGAATGAAAAGTTTATTGAATAAGAGTTTGCTGCAATTTATTATTTGCACAATTATCATATTGTTTTTAGCCACGCCTCTCTTTTATCTACTAACTGAGCATTTTTATGCAGAAGATATAGTTGATGTAATTAAAAGTATACAAAGGGGAGCACCTATTCCACCTCTTGATCTGAAAAGTGATATCATGACTGGTATCATGATTCAATTTGTACTGATATTTTTCGTTTTAAGTCTTTCTTTTATCGTTTCCATGAGATTTGTAACTAAATCTCTATGGAAGCCTTTTTATGACACTTTGCTAAAAATAAAACGATTTAACTTGGAACAGAATGAAATCCCCGCCTTTACTCCTACAAACGTAAATGAGTTTGTGCAGATGAATCAGGTTATTTCACAGCTAATGCATAAAGATATGGAAAGTTACAAAATTCAACGAGAGTTTACGGAGAATGCATCTCATGAGTTACAAACTCCTATCGCTATATTTCAAAGTAAACTAGATCTATTGCTGCAAGAGGAATTAACGGAAAATCAGTCAAAAATAGTATCTGAGCTTTATTCAGTAAGCAACCGTTTGAATAGATTGAATAAAAATCTTCTTTTACTCGCCAAAATAGATAACAAACAGTATGGAATAATGGAAAAAGTGGATATAATCCAATTCATTGAAGAAAATCTCTCTATCTATAAAGATCTATATAACAATCATTCTCTTCAACTAATCAATAAAAGCAGAGCACATTTAATCGTTGAAGCAAATCACTCTTTATTAGAGAGCCTATTCAATAATTTAATTGTAAATGCCATTCGTCATAATCCAACAAACGGATTGATTGAAATTTTTATTGAAAATAAAACTTTAATTGTGTCGAATGATTCTGATGGAATAAAACTAGATGAAACAAAGCTTTTTCAACGTTTTCACAATAATCCGGGAAAGAACAGAGGCAATGGATTGGGACTTGCTATTGTAAAGGCCATTTGTAATTATCACGGATGGGAAGTTAAATACTCTTTCAACAACAATAGGCATTATTTCAGTGTTATTTTCTGCTAATTATTGCGCACTATAAAAGAAATTCAAAATCTTTTCAAAATCTGCAAATACTTTTGCTTTCAAAGCAAAAAATTTATATTATTCTTTTTTATGGTCTATGCTGCTGCATTTTCATACGCGCAGACTAAACAAAGAAATGATTCAGATCTATCACACTTCTCCTCTCTTAGTTCAGATAGTGTGACTAAATCTATTCAAGTTCAGGATTCTTCGTATAATCTATATCATAAAAATCTTCAGCAAAACAACTATTACAAGTTTAAGTATAAGCAACTTATATTACCGGTAACTTTGATTGGGATTGGGACAATGGGATTAAAAAATCATTGGCTCAAATACCAGAATCGCGAAATAAAGGATGAATTAACTGAAAATATAAATAGAAAAACTACTATAGATAATTTCTCTCAATACGCTCCTATGGCAGCTGTTTATGGATTAAATCTCATAGGTATTCATGGATACCACAATTTTGCTGATCGTACAATCATATTATCTACTTCATACTTAATTATGGGAATAGCTGTAAATAGCATAAAGAGATTTGCAAAAGAAGAACGCCCTGATGGGTCGAATAATCAATCTTTTCCTTCAGGGCATGCTGCTACAGCTTTTATGGGAGCAGAATTTTTATGGCAAGAATACAAAAATGTTTCTCCATGGATCGGTATTGCCGGATATACAATCGCTGCCGGTACAGGTTTTTTGAGAATGCACAATAATAAACATTGGTTTACCGATATTGTTGCTGGAGCAGGATTCGGAATATTGAGTACAAAAATGGCTTATTGGTTGTATCCAACTATAAAGACGACTTTTTTTAGAGGAAAGCACCTAAAGAATGTAACGGCCCTTCCATACTATAATATTAAAAGTGCTGGGATTTATTGTAACATCAATTTCTGATAATATTGTTGAATCTAACAAATTAAGTGACATCTCATATGTCAATGGGATGAGGGCAGCAGTAAATATAACGTAAAAAAAGTCTGAAGAAAATAGTAGAAAAGCATAAGCAATATTAAAATCAAGGAACCCTATATCGAGAATAGAAAAATAGTCGTATTTTTGCATATGATGTATATCTCTCGATCGACATATAATAAGTTTCTAGCTGTCATCTTGATAGCACTATTGTCACTTTCTTGCCCGATAAAGAGAGAGATAAAACAATACCTCAGGATTGAGACCCCTCAACATACTTTGGAATCAAACTGCCCGAGAACCTGTTACACCAATTCAAACTATATCCTAAGCCGCTTTGTAAGGAAGCAGCGAGAGGTAAAAACATTATTCCCTTTTAGTTTTTGTACTAAGTGTATCGACAAGTTTGCTTTGCTGAATGATGTCTCCCTACACCATTTTTCTATTTTCCAAAAACAGAAGATACCCTCTTTTCTGCTCTTCAGAAAACTCTTGATTTGAATAAATACTTTTCATTTAGGTAAGCACAATTGACACGAGGCTAACTTCTCTCATTTTACGAGCAAAGTTGTACCTTCATGGCAATAGTAATGTTTCATACAAATAAATATAGAAAGAAATGAAAAAGTATATTATGATATTATTGTTCTCATTTATTATGGGAACAGAAAATGCTAGTGCACAAACAGCAAAAAAAATCAACCAAGTTGAACAATCAATTAAAAGCAATGGAAAGTATGCACTGCTAGTGATGAACCCGAAGCATTTGAAAGTGGCTATCTTGACCGGCGAAAGATTTAAAAATAAAAGTAAAAAGATAGATTTTCAGATAGTGACATGCGGAGAAGTAGTAAAAGAAATCTCTGCTAACGAAGAGCTAAAAAAGAGTGTTGTGGAGGCTGTACAAAAGTATGGATTGAAAATAGTAGTTTGTGGCTTGACGGTTAAACAACTAAATATAGATAAAGCACTTCTTCCTCCTGAAACGCCAATTGTAGATAATGGAATCGTTTATATGTTTGGACTGGAAGAGCTGGGCTACAAATCGATAATCATATAATGCATTCTGAAGATGAATATAAAGAATTATAAGTTGCCACAGGTTGGTGCTAGCGGACTTTTTAGTTTGTCGATGCGTTGGGTGATAGGTTGGACCTACTTCTCCGCATTTTGGCGCAGAGTTGTTTTGGAGAATAAGTTGAATCCTGATATAGCGGGCTATGTGGGAGAGAAGTTCAATCACTTTCTTCCGAATGCACTAGGTATAAAACCTATTATTGAATATATGGTGATGCATCCGCATGATTTGCAACTTGCCATGATCCTGTTTACGATGGTTGAGGCTATTGTGGGTTTATTCATGATACTTGGACTATTCACCCGATTAATGAGTGTCGGTGTGTTTGGGCTTGCATTCGGTATCCTTTTAGGTTCAGGATGGTTGGGCACTACATGTCTTGATGAGTGGCAGATCGGAATTTTAGGATTAGCCGGTGGGTTCACTTTATTCTTAACCGGTAGTGATGTGTATTCGCTCGATCATTATTTCATGCGGCGAAAAAGTAAATTCACTACTACCCGTTGGTTCAGGTGGCTTGGTTCAGGTGCATTGCCATTGGAGAATATGAAGACTTTTATATTGTCTTTTTCATTATTCATTTTTGGCATAGCCCTATTTACGAATCAATCCTTCCATGGTGGAGTATGGGGTACTTTGCACAATAAATCAGTAAAACCGAAGATCGAAATATCTAATGTACGGCTCAATGGTTCCGATCTTACATTTGAAGTGTATAGAACGGAAGGTGTAGATGTATATGGCTCATTCTTGATAGGCATACAAATAATCGGTCCGAGTGGTAAAGTTATCAAATCATTGAGCATTGATGATCTTTCAAAGTTCCCTCCCGAAAGGATAAAGAATCAATATGTTACGAAAGTAAAACCAGGTAAACATAGTTTGATAATACCTTTGGGCGCAAAAGCCGATCTAGCTATTGATGTAAGAGGTTTGCGTATTAGTAATAAGGATACTTTGAAATTGATAGATGTTAGCGGAATAGAATGGACTGCTAAGATACAATGATGTATTACTAGTTCGTAGTTTAAAAGGTCTTCGATAAAAAACAGGTTTCACCCATTTTACTCTGTAATAAACATGGAGTAGCAAAGGGTGAAACCTATTTTTGTGTAAGAAAAGTTCAATTAATAAAGATGAATGATAATCTAGAAAAAATCATAAAAGATAGCTGCATCAGGAGCCTTTAGGCAAAAATGGAATTTGCGAAGAGACACAGTAGATGATAGAGAATAGTTACAAATTCAGACTTTTACATAATATTTATTGCATTCCTTAATGCTATTCAGAGGCAGATACAATATAATGATTAATGACAGGATGATTGAGGTAAGTCACAAGAATAATAACTAATTGATAATCTAAAATAACGTTACAATAATTTTTCTAAAAAGAAATGTATATATATTTGTCATCAAATATACAATAAGATGATGTTTATAGAGGATGTAGGCTAAAATTATAGAAGTATGAATCGTTTAGTTATATTTATCTTATTAATATTTTCAATGCCGATATACGGTAAAGATAATATAGTTTTGCATGTGAAGGATGAATGTTCTCATTCTCTTACTTATGGAGATGTGTTTGTAAAAAATGAATGGCATTTCATCACTGACAGCACTGGTAAAGTAAGTATCAAAGAACAAATATGTCATGTAGGAGACACAATAAAAATTACTTATTTAGGGTATGAAGATAGAATTATTCCTATAACTGAAAAATTTAGAACGTTAGCAGATACAGTCATTCAATTGACTCCTAAATCATATTCATTAAATGATATTACAATTAAGAGTAAACATAAATTTAATGCTGAGAAATTCTTTAAATCAAAGAAACGGTTTCTATTATTACCGTATGATGACAAACGAATAGTATCTGTTTATGCCAAAGTGAATTATATTGATGAAAAAGGGAAACCTAAAGTGCTTTGTGATTCTATGCAAATTCTGTTTGAATCTATAAAAGGAACATTTTTAAAGTGTGGAATACAAGATACAGTGATACGATCACGAATTATTCGTTACATGCTATATGCTTCGAATTCTGCTCCTTATGCCTGTTGTTTGAAGAGATTAAGGAAGCTTTTTAAAATAAATTATTGGGGTAAAACTGACTCTACGTGGAATTTTAGATTTGATATATTACCTGAGAATGTTTCAAGCACGTCCATTAATGGACATTTAGGTGATGATATTCAAATAGTTGTAGCGATAGATAAGAAGGGGTTTATTCCTACTATTCAGCTTCATACTATATTAAAGTTCAATCCATCCCGTTCATATAACATGTTTGCAATATATGATGACTATAAGAATGAAATGGTACCTGAATATGTAAATGCAACATCAATTGCCGATAAAATGAATATCGAATTATGGTGCAAGTATGGCAAGTGATGATATTAACCTAAAGATAACGTTGCAATAACTTTTTCTAAAAAGAAATACATGTACATTTGTTTTCAAATATATAAGACTATACTTATAGGGGATGCCTGATAATATTTACAAATCCATTATATTAAAAATAAAAAGAAATATGAATCATTTAGAATGTGTAACACCAAAACGGAATAAATGGTGGTGGTATTTATTAACCGTTGTAGGCAGTTTTTTAGCCTCAGTTATTATTGGTCGTATTTTATTAAGCGTATATTATTTATATGCACATATTAGAACTGGCTGTAATTGGCATGCGTTTGTTGTCGGATTAAAAGCAAATAATAATTTACTATTATTTATCGAGCTTTTTGTTTTTGCAATTTTATTGGTATGCATGATCGTTCTCATTAAGGTAATTCATGGGCGGAAGTGGACAGAAGTTATTAACGGTACAAATCATGTACGTTGGTCCAGATTCTTTCATGGGTTCGCTTTTTGGAGCGGTCTCATGTTAGTTGGTTCTTTGATTGATTATTTTATAGATCCTAACAGTTTTGTATGGCAATTCAATTTGGGGAAGTTTATTCTTTTGTTTTTTATCTCCATTATTCTTGTGCCTATACAAACTTCATGTGAAGAATTTATTTTTCGTGGATATCTTACACAAGGCTTTGCTTCATGGACAAAAAATCGTTGGTGTGCATTGATCTTCCCGAGCCTTCTTTTTGCCTTAGGGCATTTGTTTAATCCTGAATGCGCCGGATATGGCTATGGAATCATGCTGGCATCTTATATTTTAACGGCGCTAACATTTGGACTAATTACTATATTGGATGACGGTGCAGAATTGGCAATGGGAGCACATACTGCTAATAATTTACTGACATTCCTTCTTATTGATTACAAGGATTCAGTAATACCAACCAATTCGCTCTTTTATACTACGCATTTTGATCCTCATGAGAATTTCATCTCCTCTTTAATTCTTACAATTATACTCATTATTACCATGTCACGAGTATATAAATGGAAATTTAATGTACTGAACAAAAAAGTAGCTACAAAAGAGATGAGATCGCTATTTTGATATAAAGAGCCTCTTTACATCTGAAAGATTCTGTTTAAATTTGCTATTGGGACTTTGTCACAGCAGTAATTTTAAACAGAATATATAAAATCTATTTTTTAATAATAGCCGCAGTATTATATAATATGCCTACATATTATTGAAACGTTAAGAAAAACGAGAAGTATGTAATTTTTCTCTCTGAAATTGCATTTAGGCTTGCTCATATATCCAATTATCACAATTTATTCACCCTACTTCCTTATATACTGTATTCTTTGTCTTCCATAATTTATAGGCGGCATCACTATTACATATTATCCGTCTTGATTTAGGATTATTCTATGGATTCTAAGTCCAAATTGTGAATAATTTACCGATGCTGTTTTTTGTCATTTATCCGTTAGAGATAAGCCGATTCCCTTAATGGTGTTGATGTTAATTCCCGTAACGTCTTTGAAATAAGTTCGTAGGTGTGCAATGAATACATCCAAGCTGCGGGAGGTAAAGAAATCGCCTTCTTTTTCTTTTCCCCAACAGATACGCTCAATTGTATCTCTTTTTACAATATCTCCTTTGTCTTTAGCCAATAATTCAAGTATCTGAGATTCGCGAGTGGTTAAGTGGATTGTTTTCTCTTCGCTTTTTAGCAAGCCATGTTTGGGGTCAAATTTATAGGGTCCGATTTGTAATGTATCCGATTCGTTTCGCATTTTTATTCCTTCACTCATTTTGAGCACGGCTTTGATATGAGCATCCAGCTCTTCAGGGATGAATGGCTTTTTAATATAATTGTTGGCTCCTAATTTGTATCCGGTAACCACAAACTTAGGCGATATGCACCCTGATGTGAATAAGATAGGTATTGTTTTATCTATTTCTCTTATGTGTGCTACCATATCGAAACCATTCATTATCGGCATTTCTATATCGGCCAAAATGACATCGGGACTCTGTTCTTTGTATAATTTTATTCCTTCTTCTCCGTTGTTTGCCGTAGTCACTTCATATCCGCCAATCATATCCTCTAACCCGCTTCGAATGATATAGCAAAGGTTGGCATTATCTTCAACTAATAATATCTTCGTCATTTTCTATATTAGATTTATTTATTCTACAAAAGTAATAACAAAACCCTAACAACTTTGTTATTAGCTGTGAATTTTAGATTATATTATTTGTGCACAATCCCATTAATATCAGAAATATAATTATCATATTTTACCTGAATTTGATGACCGAGGCATCCTTCAATACTGAATTCATATAATGTATAGCCCAAGAATTATTTTCAAATACTTATAATATTATCTTTTTCTTTGCTCGTATATATAAATCCATCTTTATGAGTCAGTGTGAAATTATTCTCAACAATAATATCTTTAACAAAGTTCAGGTAGGTGATATAATCACTTTCTAATAAAATCCTTATTATCAAATTATTACTATTCATATTAGTGATTTTTTAATACTAAACATAGTTAGTGAATTTCTTCTGTTTCATTAGGGAAGTGCAATGTGAATTCGCTGTACATTCCTTTTTTACTATTGACTTCAATACTACCTCCATGAGCTTTCATCACCTGATATACATAATTCAGTCCTAATCCAAAGCCGGTTGCTCCGCCCTTGGGTGTGCGTCTTGCGGCTGAAGCCCGCTCAAATTTGTCGAAAATAATCTTTTGATCATCTTCCGTCATGCCTAAACCGTTGTCTTTGACATGGATGGAGGTACATCCCGCAACTTCATTGTCTGCTGATGTGATATCTAGATTTACCCCTTCATTTTTTGAATATTTCAACGCATTATCTATGAGGTTTTCCAAAGTTTCTTTCAGACATTCTTCGTCAGTATAGACATATTCGGCTTGTAGATTAAAATGGAATGAAACCTCTTTATTAACTTTAGCCTTGAATGCTTCGGCTATACCTTGTACTATCGGTAGCAAATGAACTTGTTGTTCGTTCAGTTCCATTTTGCCGTTTTCTAATTTAGAGATTGTGAGAATCTTATTGATTAAAGTTAGCAACCGTTCCGACTCTTCATTAATTAAATGAAAATTTTTTTCTTTCTTTTCCGGTTTATCATCCAACTTTCCACTGTGAAGAATCCTCATGCCCATAATGATAGTGTTAAGCGGATTTTTCATATCATGGATTAGCGCATAAGAAAAATCTTCCCTTAATCTGCTTATTTTGTTTTGTCGCAAAAAAATCTGGACTTGGTATGCAATGCAATAAATCACTAGAATAAATATAAGTATAGTGCCAATCAAAAAAAGTGCCATTTGTTCTAAAACAATTTTGTACGGAGATATTATAATAGCTTGTACTGCTATACTTTTATCTTTACGAATAGGAACGATAGTTGTTGCTATTTCGGATAATGAATGTAGATTAGGTCTTATAGATTCAATCACATGCTTTGTTCTTAAATTAATTTTTTGTAATTTATAAGAACATGTAACTCCTTCCTTTTTTAATGAAGCGGCATAAACTGAATCAAGAGTTTGCATTGAGATTGGCATGTGCATTTTAACCTCCAAAAAATTCAGCATTACAATTTCAACTCCATTTTTATCCTTTATATCATTGGGATTAATACAATCAGCAACCACAATAGGTTCTTTATATGTTTCTCTGTCAAACAGAATATATGCTTCGTCATTTATAGAGGAATAAAAGATTTTATTAATCTTGTTCTTTAATTCATTTTCTAATAACGAATAAGTGTGGTAAACCCAAATAGACTGTAATAAGGCAATCAAAATAAGTCCAATGATTGATACAGCTTTATACAAATTTATTTTATTTTCTATAGCTTTAGGCACATTTTGAAGTTTGTCACAAAATTAATAACAAAATACTAACTATCAATAACTTTGGGCTAACTTTCTGCGAAAAATTTTCCTTGTACTTTTGTATTAGATCAAATACAAAAGATAATGAAAAAACTACTAATTAAAAGATTGACAGATAAAGAGTAAGCAAATATTTTTGGAGGTGAATGGCTATATATTTGACGATCAAAACATCTTATGATAGTAAAAGAATATATTAACACCTTAATGGCTTTAACATCTGACTAACAACTATATTTCTCTAAATAAACAATTTACTTTATAAGTAAAATTCTCTTTTCCCATCATCCTCGCAGATCCGAATGGTTATTGCGCGAATGATGGGATAATTATTTATAAAACCTTCCCTTTTCTTCCCTTCCCATTCATTGCTGATAGAAGTAGCAAACCATATTCAATAAATTTGAAAAAGCTTCCACTACTCAAAGAACAAGATCAGAAGACTCCACAGGCTTTGGTCTTGGATTGAATTATATGTAGAAAGTGATTGAAGCATATAATGGAAAAGTTTTTGTAAATAGTATTGAAGGAGAATTTAGTGAATTTATTATGTAT
>Ga0302170_10000894_pt1 | contig 11767 bp, 9 predicted proteins | sample I_Fen_N2_1_FD_193492 | JGI IMG/M metagenome (GOLD analysis project Ga0302170, IMG submission 193492) | Peat permafrost microbial communities from Stordalen Mire near Abisko, Sweden - I_Fen_N2_1 | ecosystem: Environmental > Terrestrial > Soil > Wetlands > Permafrost | place: Sweden: Abisko...
TATTGGTCAAATTGACTTCCAGCAACAAATACATCTTCTATTTCCTTAACTGGTTTCACCACCATATCTTTACTGATTTGAAATGGCTCACTTATAATTCCAAAATCTATTTTTCCGTTTTCTAAATATTGTAATGTCTCAGGTGTTGGTGCATTCGTTACTGAAACTTTAATATTAGGATATTCTTTATGAAATTTTTCAAGAAACGGTAACAAATAATATTTCAACGTCATGTCGCTCGCACCGATACGTATTTCGCCTAATTCCAAATCAAGCATTTCCTTGAATTTTTTTTCACCTAATAAAATATACTCATATCCTTGTTTGATATAGGAAAACAGAACTTCTCCTTCAGTCGTAAGTCTGACGCCCTTGGGCATTCTTATGAACAATTTTGTCCCCAACTGCATTTCCAAATGCTTCACTGCTTGACTTACTGCTGGCTGTGAGATGCAAAGTTTTTGTGCAGCCAAAGATATTTTCCCCAAGCTTCCCACATAATAAAAAATCTTGTAATATTCCAAATCAATATTCATAGCCAAGCTTCCTTTCGCACAAACATATCCAGAAGTTAAATTTGTATTTAATTATTAATGCATTGAATTTTATAGACATTTACGATATAATTATCACTAATATATACTATCTATGGAAGGATTTAACATACATGAAAAAGAAAAAGCACAGATCTATATTAGTCCTTTCCTTGCTGGTCTTATTATCAGTTTATATATGTTACGCATATAAACCAATCATTGCACGTATCAAATTGAATAAAGATTCGGTTTCAATCACAATTACAGATACCAATTTACCAGCGCCTACAAGTCTAGATAACACGAATCAAGCGCCTGTTTTGCCAAATACATCTATTGCAATTGCACAAAATCTGGATACGCAATCCATATTACTTCCAGTAGCCAATATATCACAGCTTCCTGAGCTACCTACTGGCTGTGAGATTACTTCTCTTACAATTGTTCTCAATTACCTTGGATATAATGTTGATAAAGAAGATATGGCACGAGATTACCTTGAAAAATCAGAACCATTTAAAGGTAGCTTTAATGATTACTTCATTGGTTCTCCATGGGATGATGACGCATGGGGTTGCTATGCTCCTGTAATTACAAAATCTGCGAATAACTTTTTAAAAGATCATAATTCAAAATTAATTGCATACAATACGACTGGTTCCTCAATGGAAGAATTATGTGTTCAGATAGCATCTGGGAATCCAGTAATTGTATGGACAAGTCAAGCTTTAGATGAAAAAACTATTACAACCACCATCACTTTAGAAAATGGGACCAATGATTACTGGTATTCTGACGAACACTGTGTTGTTATCATTGGATACGATTTACAAAAAGGCACCCTAACTGTTTGTGATCCGCTTGAAGGTATTGTAGAACGTAACTTCGATACCTTCTCCGCCAGATACAAAGAGTTTCAGCAAATGGGGGTTGTAATAAAATAACATTTATATGTTGCTATACATTAATTGTGGCAACCATGCCAAGGTCCTCTTTGTTTGTCTCTAATAATGGATTAACAACTTCTGCAAGGAATTCATCCACTTGTTCTTTGGAACGTCCTACATATTTTGTTGGATCCATTGTTTTTTGAAGTTCCTCAAGTGTCATATTAAATGATGGATCTGCCGCTATTAGTTCAAGAAGATTATTATCAAGACCTTCTTGTTTTACACGTTTTCCAGCTTCCATTGAAAGTTCTCTGATCTTTTCATGTAATTCTTGTCTATCTCCACCAGCTTTTACGGCATCCATCATAATATTTTCTGTTGCCATAAATGGAAGTTCAGACATAAGTCTCTTTGTAATTACTTTATCATATACAACAAGTCCATCTACCACATTTAGATAAAGGTCAAGGATTCCATCCACGGCAAGATATGCTTCTGGTACAGAAATTCTCTTATTTGCTGAATCATCAAGTGTTCTTTCAAACCACTGAGTAGCTGATGTGATTGCTGGGTTAAGTGCATCTATAATTACATAATTTGCAAGAGAAGCAATTCTTTCACTTCTCATTGGATTTCTCTTATATGCCATTGCAGAAGAACCTATTTGTGATTTTTCAAATGGCTCTTCAATTTCTTTTAAATGCTGCAACAATCTGATATCATTTGAGAATTTATGTGCGCTTGCAGCAATTCCTGCAAGTACATTTAAAACTTTTGTATCAACTTTTCTCGAATATGTCTGTCCTGACACTGCATAACAATCCTCAAATCCCATTTTGTTTGCAATCATTTTATCGATTTTTCTAATTTTTGCATGATCGCCGTCAAACAACTCAAGGAAACTTGCCTGTGTACCTGTTGTACCCTTAGAGCCTAATAACTTAATTGTATCAATCACATGATCCAGATCTTCAAGGTCAAGTAATAATTCATTTAACCAAAGTGTTGCTCGTTTTCCAACTGTAGTAGGTTGAGCCGGCTGGAAATGTGTAAATGCCAATGTTGGAAGTGCTTTATATTGATCAGAAAATTTTGCAAGTTCATTTACTACATTGAGAAGTTTCTTACGGACTAATATAAGTCCTTCCTTCATAATAATAATATCTGTATTATCACCAACATAACATGAAGTCGCTCCAAGATGAATAATTCCTTTGGCCTTAGGGCATTGCAATCCATAAGCATATACATGAGACATTACATCATGACGTACTTCTTTTTCTCTTGCCTTGGCCTCTTCATAATTAATATCGTCTTTATGAGCCTCTAGTTCTGCAATCTGCTCGTCCGTGATGCCCAGCCCTAGTTCTTTTTCTGATTTGGCAAGTGCTATCCAAAGTCTTCTCCATGTTCTGAACTTTTTATCTGGTGAAAAAATATACTGCATTTCTTTACTTGCATATCTTTCAGCAAGCGGTGATTGATATCTATCTGTCATTTTATTCGCCTTTCGTCGCATTTTGATAAATTATATTTAGATTTAATTTTTAATTATATTATCTTACATTTGTAGATGTTTAAATTTCATTACCCTTGCATACCACGGATATCAATTTCTGGTGGTTCAATTGGATAGTTTCCGGTAAAACATGCATCACAGAAATCTATATTTCCAGAAACCATTTCACTTAATCTGTCAGCTTCGAGATAACCAAGCGAATCAGCGCCTATCATATGGCCGACTTCTTCAACCGAATGATTGTAAGCAATGAGTTGATCTCCGGATGGAATATCTGTACCAAAATAGCATGGATGCATAAACGGTGGTGAACTGATTCTTACATGCACTTCTTTTGCTCCAGCTTGTTTTAACATTTTCACAATACGTTCACTGGTTGTCCCACGAACGATTGAATCATCAATCATAATAATTCTTTTACCCCTTACGACCTCTGCAAGCACATTCAACTTAATCCTAACACTTGTCTCTCGTTGCTCTTGCTTTGGCTTAATAAAGGTTCTGCCAACATAACTATTTTTAACAAATGCCATTCCATAAGGTATCCCTGATTCCATTGAATACCCAAGTGCTGCCGCATTACCAGATTCTGGGACGCCTACCACTAAGTCCGCTTCAACAGGATAACTTTTCGCTAAGATTCTACCAGCCATAATTCTAGATTCGTAAACGCTAATACCATCCATAATACTATCTGGTCTTGCAAAATAAATATATTCAAATATACACTTTGTTTTCTTTTCCTGACACATGCTCACATCAGAAGCGATTCCATCAGGTGTGATTGTAACGATCTCTCCTGGCAAAACATCACGTACCAATTCTGCTCCTACTGCATCAAGCGCGCAGGATTCAGAAGATAAGAAATATGCATTATCTCTTTTCCCAATACAAAGTGGCTTAAAGCCAAGTGGGTCTCTGGCTCCTATTAATTTTCTAGGACTCATTATAATAAGAGAGTAGGCACCCTTAATCTTCTTCATTGCATTTTTAACAGCCAATTCAACTGAGGAAACATTCAAACGCTCCCTAGCAATATGGTAAGCAATAACTTCAGAATCAATCGTAGTTTGGAAAATTGCGCCTGTATAAGATAATTCTTCTCTAAGTTCAAGTGCATTTAGCAAATTGCCATTATGTGCAAGCGCCAATGTTCCTTTTACATAATTTAAAACAAGTGGCTGAGCATTTTCTCTAGTACTGCTACCTGCTGTAGAATATCTAACATGGCCAATACCAATGTTACCATGAAGTCTTTCTAATTTTTCAGGTGTAAATACTTCATTTACGAGACCCATATCTTTATATGATTCAACTTTACCCTTTGGTCCTTTTGTATCGCTGACAGCGATACCACAACTTTCCTGACCTCTATGCTGTAAAGCAAATAATCCATAATAAATTGTTGATGTAACATCATTATAATCAAAATCATAAACACCAAAGACACCACATTCTTCATGTAGTCCATCAGAAATTTCGGTTTCATTATCCATAGGATATTTTTTCATTTTTACTCCCATCTGCCCAATATTGGCACTTATACTGAAGGATATGATACAAACGCCTCACTTTCGAGGCATTGTTTGCGAAGCAAATCTTGTAGACTTCGCTTGCGAGGCAATGTTCACCCTTTTAAAACTTCACAAGCGGATGTTGTATAATCCAACACCCGCTGTGGCATTAAGAGAATACTATATTTTAAATATCCCCTTATCTATTATTATATAAACTATTGGATTCCTAGTCTTTTAAAAACTTCAATATAAGCATCTTCAACATTGCCCAAATCTCTTCTAAAACGATCTTTGTCAAGTTTTTCTCTAGTATTAATATCCCAAAGTCTACATGTATCTGGAGAAATTTCATCTGCCAAAATAATTTGACCTTTGTATCTACCAAACTCGATTTTAAAATCAATAAGTTCAATTTGAATACCCTTAAAATACTCAATCAAAACATCATTTACTTTAAATGCATATTCTGTGATTTTATCGAGTTCTTCTTGTGTTGCAAGTCCAAGTCCAAGTGCATAATATGAATTTATAAATGGATCACCAAGCGCATCATCTTTAAAACTGAATTCTAATGTAGGGCATTTTAACTTTGTGCCTTCTTCAATTGCAAGCTTCTTTGAAAAGCTACCAGCTGCTACATTTCTAATTATAACTTCAAGCGGAACGATTTCAACTTTTTTAACTGCGGTTTCACGATCACTTAACTCTTCTATAAAATGTGTAGGAACACCTTGTGTTTCTAGTCTCTTAAAGAGGAAATTAGTCATACGGTTATTAATGGCACCTTTACCAACAATAGTACCTTTTTTTATTCCGTTAAATGCTGTTGCATCATCTTTGTAATCTACAATCAAAACATCTTCCTGTTCAGTTGTGTAAACCTTCTTAGCTTTTCCTTCATAGAGTAAATCCAACTTCTTCATTCTGAGCACCTGTCCTTTTCTTCACTTTTCTTAATGTAAGCATCTATATAATATAATTTATATATGATCTTAAGTCAAATTGGATATTTGCAATCCACTTCACTACTTGCTCACAACCTCATATACAAGCATATCTGTCATGAGAAATAACCAAAAAAATTATATAACAGATAGTTTATAAAAGCAACTGTATTTTCTATATAATTGAATTATATTTTTTAATTAAATATATTTAGGTTTATTTGATGTTTTCTTTCGAATAATAGTTTTCCTAGAGTTGTAATCGCAATTACTTTATGATACGATTATCTAGAAAAAACTTAAGCTAATAATATAAATAAAGGATATCATACTACTTATGAGAAAAGTTGATTTACCGATGATTTTGCCCGATATGCGTCTTGGCAAGCCTATCTATCACTATAACCAGCTGCTCTTGGCAGCGGGAATTAATAATATCAGTAGATTTTCTGAAAGTCTACTCAACTTAGGAATTACATCTATATACGTTGAAGATGATATTTCTGAAGATATAGAAATAACAGATGCCATTTCTGATGCCACTCGTCTTAAATGCAAGGACGCTTTGCAAGAAGCGATTATTCATTTTAGAACACAAGGTAGTTTTGATATGTGTTCTATCTCTGAAGCGACTAATTTGCTTATTGATGAAATGCTTTTACGTCCTGATGTTCTTGTTTGTTTAAATGATATAGCAACGACCGATGATAGCACTCTGGTGCATTCAATTAACACTACGGTTTTTTCGCTGTTAATTGGTCAGCAATTAAAACTATCCACAATTGAGCTTAAATCCCTTGCCGAAGGGACCATTCTTCATGATATTGGAAAAACGCTTATCGACCCTAAAGTGCTATATAAAACCGGAATCCTTAACAATGATGAATTAGAAATAGTAAAACAACACACCATTGCTGGCTATGAATTATTAAAAACGAACCCATTATTGACTGAATTATCAAGGATAATTTCTTTGCAACACCATGAACGATTAGATGGTTCTGGTTATCCATATGGTTTAACGGATAAACAAATCCACCCATTTTCTAAGATTGTAGCGATTGCTGATATGTATGATGCATTAACAGCAGAGCGCTGTTATCGAAAAAGCCTTACGAATTATCAAGCTTATCAAATACTTGCGAAAGAATCTACAGTCAAATTAGATGCGAATTTATTAGGACTCTTTTTAAAAAATATTGCAATCTATCCAAATGGCACATTAGTCAATTTGTCTGATGGTACACGAGGTATTATAAAAAGACAGAATTCTGGCATCCCATTTAGTCCTATAGTAATGGTACTTAATAATATCAATAATAAAGATGTAAAGTTATATGACTTAGATTTATCAAGTACATATAACATTACCATTCAAAATAACAAGCTCTAAATCAGATTCAAGATTCTCTTAAAATAATTCTATTTAACCCAAAAATGTACTGATGCTATTCTTGCATATTTTCAGTTTTGAGTGTATTATCGAATTATTAAAAAAGTGAATCTTGATTCACTTGCAAGAATGCTACTACATTCTTATTAATTTCCAGATTGGAGCTCTATGATCGAAAAAAGAATAACAAAACGTACGAAAGTTGATTTGAAACTAAATGTTTCATCACTATTTAAACAAAACAATATTGAGATTGCTAATGTCGACTCACCAATCGAAGTATTGGATGTATCGAAGTCAGGGATTGGATTCATATCAAAAAGTGTGCTTCCTTTAGATTTCTATTTTAATGCTGCGCTTAAATTGGGCAGTGATAATGGCATTCTTTATAGTGTCGTTAAAATTGTTCGTTGTGAGCCAATATCTAAAGGCGAATATAATTATGGTTGTGAATTTGTTGGAATGGCACCGATTCTTGATTATATTTTTGAGGAAATTGTTGATTGATTTTGATGTATCATTGACTTTTATGTAAGTTACTAATGTGTTCATTTTATACTAAGGACAAGAGCCAAAGTTCTAAACTCCTCACTTCGTTCGTCAGACAGTAGAACTTTGGCTCTTAACGTATAAAACGAACGCATAAGTAACTTATCATAACGTCAAAATGATACAGCAAAATTAATCAACAATTTCCGTTTACAAAAAGGCAAAAAAACGAGCTATTGCGTGGATGACTAGAAAGACAGTCATCTGCAATAGCTCGTTTTTTCACTCTAATAATTAAAGTGATCATCTCGTGTTTATAATAATTCTTTTAGGAGTTGGTTGACCATTCCGGGGTTGGCTTTGCCTTTCATGGCTTTCATTGTTTGGCCTACGAGGAATCCTATGGCTTTATCTTTTCCATTTTTATAATCTTCTACTGATTGGGGGTTTTCGGAGATTATTTGTTCTATTGTTGCTCTTAAAGCGCCCTCGTCATTGACTTGATTAAGGCCTTTTTCTTTGACGTACTTTTCTGGATCAATATTGTTTGTAAATATCTGTTCAAATACTTCTTTGGCTACACCACCGTTGATTGTGCCTGCTTCTACAAGTTGAATTAACTTGGCAAGATTTTGGGGTGAAAATGATATATCTTCTGGTTCTATCTCTTTTTCTTTGATAAGACGCATTGTTTCTACCATTAACCAGTTTGAAACTTTCTTAGGTTGTTTACATATTGCAACTGTTGCCTCAAATATATCAGCCATTTTCTTTGATGATGTAATAATATCAGCATCATATTCTGGTATGTCATACTCTGTTTTGTAACGGTAACGTTTTTCATCACGAAGTTCTGGTTGCTCAGTTTTCACTTTTGCCATCCATTCATCACTGATAACGATTGGTACAAGATCTGGTTCTGGGAAATATCTGTAATCCTGCGCATCTTCTTTGGAACGCATCGCATATGAATATTCCTTGTTGTCATCCCATCTTCTTGTCTCCTGCGTTACTGTTTTACCATCTTCTATCAATTCAATCTGACGTGCTCTTTCCCCTTGAATTGCTCTTGCAATCGCCTTAAATGAGTTCAGATTCTTCATCTCTGTTCTTGTACCAAATTCAGATGCACCAACTTCATTAACGGAAAGATTGACATCGGCTCTCATTGAACCTTCTTGCAATTTACAATCGGAAGCTCCAAGATACTGAATAATTAGTCTTAACTTTTCAAGGTACGTAATCACTTCATCAGAGGAACGCATATCAGGTTCTGAAACGATTTCTATAAGAGGAACGCCACTACGGTTAAAATCGACAAGTGAACAGTCTTCCCACTCATCATGCATCAATTTTCCGGCATCCTCTTCCATATGGATTTCATGAATACGGATTGTTTTCTTTGTACCATTTACATCTATCTCAATACCACCATCTCTACAGATTGGAAAATATAGCTGTGAAATTTGGTAGTTTTGTGGATTATCTGGGTAGAAATAATTCTTACGATCAAATTTGCAGTTCTGTGTGATTGTGCAGTTTGTTGCGAGCCCTACTGCCATTGCATATTCTACAACTTGTTTATTTAATACTGGAAGTGATCCTGGCATACCTGTACATACTGGACAAGTATGTGTATTAGGGGAACCACCAAACGCGGTTGAGCAAGAGCAAAAGATTTTCGTTTTTGTCGCAAGTTCAACATGTACTTCAAGTCCAATTACTGTTTCGTATTGTTTCATAATTTCCTCTTTCCCTCCCTAATCTCTTGATTTGGCGATATTGCATCTATCGTACTTTTTTGTCTGTTCAAATGCATATGCTGCTTTGATAATGTTCTTTTCCTGGAAGCAATCACCAATTAATTGAAGTCCAATCGGAAGTCCTTTGGAATCATTGCCACATGGCACTGAAATACCTGGTAACCCTGCAAGGTTAACTGATATTGTATAAATATCTCCTAGATACATTTTGATTGGGTCACTTAAACTTTCTCCAAGCTTAGGGGCTGTTGTTGGTGCTGTTGGTCCAAGTATTACATCGTATTTTTCAAATGCTTTATCAAAAGCTTTTTTAATAAGTGCTTTTGTCTTTAATGCTTTGATATAATACGCATCATAGTATCCTGAACTTAGGACAAAAGAGCCAAGCATAATTCTTCTCTTCACTTCAGCGCCAAAGCCTTGTGAACGAGTTTTTTTATACATGCTATGAAGGCCATCAAAGTCTTTTGCTCTAAAACCAAACTTAACTCCATCGAATCTAGCAAGATTTGAGCTAGCTTCTGCAGAAGCAATAATATAATATGCTGGAATTGCATACTGTACTAGACTAAGATCAAATTCTTCAACGATTGCGCCTTTGGCTTCAAGTGCTTTTGCTGCATTTAATATTGATGTTTTAACTTCTGGATCTAACCCTTTGGTTAAGTAATCTCTTGGGATCCCTATTTTCAGTCCTTTTACATCATCTACTAAAGCTGATGTAAAGTCATATTCTTCTCTTTTTACTGACGTACTATCCTTTGTATCATATGATGCAATTATTTCAAGGATTGTTGCACAATCTGTAACATCTTTTGCGATTGGTCCGATCTGATCAAGTGATGAACCATAAGCAATCAAGCCATATCTTGAAATAGTACCATACGTTGGTTTCATACCTGTTACGCCACAAAACGAACTTGGCTGACGAATGGATCCACCAGTATCTGAACCAAGTGCACAACTGCACTCTTCTGCTGCAACTGCTGCTGCTGATCCACCTGATGAGCCTCCAGGAACATGTGCTGTATTCCAAGGATTCTTCGTTGCGCCAAATATAGAAGTTTCCGTTGTACTTCCCATTGCAAATTCATCCATATTTGTTTTTCCAATGATAACTGCGCCAGCATTTTCAAGATTGATTACAGCTTCTGCAGTATATATTGGCTTGAAATTACCAAGAATCTTAGAACTACAAGTTGTAAGAATTCCTTTGGTACACATATTATCTTTAATTGCGACGGGGACTCCTGCAAGTGGTCCTGTCAAAGTTCCGTCATCAATTCGTTTTTGAACCTCTTCTGCTCTAATTAAGGCAGCTTCTTCATTGACAGTAACAAAACAATTAAGTTCTTTGTCATTTGCCTTAATCTGAGCAAGTGCAGCCTTTGTTGCCTCTACTACTGTTACTTCTTTTGCTTTTATTTTCTTGCCTAATTCTACGGCAGTTAAACTCATTAAGTTCACGGTCATATCCTCCTACTCTTCTTATTGCACAGTCTTTGGAACCATAAAGCTTCCATCTTTTACTTTTGGTGCATTTAAAATAATATTTTCTCTATCATCTCCATTAGTAACTACATCCTCACGAAATACGTTATTAACTGGAAATACATGTGACATAGGTTCCACGCCTTCTGTATCTAATGCACTTAATGTATCAATATAGTCAAGCATATTTGCCATATCTTTTTTTGCTTGCTCTTTTTCTTGTGCTGAAAGGTCAAGCTTTGCTAAAATACCAACATATTCAATTGTTTCATCTGTAATTATATTCGCCATATTTTTGGTCCTCCTAAATTATTTCATTCTTCATTCTATCAAGATCATTTCGACCCATTAAGGCTCCAGACGGTTCAGATCTCTTGGGAAGAGGGTTGTTTCACGAACATTCTCTTCTCCAATTAACTTCATTGTGAGTCGTTCAAGTCCGATTCCAAGTCCGCCGTGTGGTGGCATGCCATATTTAAAAATCATCATATAATGTTCCATGCCTTCTGTTGTCATTCCTCGATCTTCGATTTTTTTAAGAAGTTCCCCGTAGTCATGAATTCTTTGTCCACCTGTTGTAATTTCAATTCCTTTGAATAGTAAATCAAAACTGAGTGTAAATGTTCTGTCCGTTGGATCCTCCATTGCATAAAATGGACGTTTTTTTGTTGGATAATGAGTAACAAATACAAAATCACTATCATATTCTTCTTTAAAATATTTACCAATAAGTACTTCTTCTTCTGGTTCTAAATCATATGGATTCCTGATATCTCTTTTATATTTTTCTGAAACCAAACGTTTTGCTTCATCAAATCTAACTTGTGGAATTTGATCTACTTTAGGTAATTCTATTTTCAATGTAGCAATTTCCTTGGCATAATCCTTTTTAAGAAGCTCTACTATATACTGAAGTGCGCCTGTTTCCATCGCCATAATATCTTCAAATCCATCAATAAAACCCATTTCAAAATCCATACTTGTATATTCGTTCAGATGTCTAGAAGTATTGTGTTTTTCAGCTCTAAATACTGGTGCAACTTCAAAAACTCTGTCATATACGCCTACCATTGTTTGTTTGTAGAACTGTGGACTTTGCGCAAGAACTGCATGTTTACCAAAATATTCAAGTTTAAAAATATTAGCTCCGCCTTCAGCGCCTCTTGCGCCGATTTTAGGTGTTCTAATTTCCACGAATTTTTCTGCATGCAAGAAATCTCTAAAT
>Ga0302170_10000898_pt1 | contig 11736 bp, 10 predicted proteins | sample I_Fen_N2_1_FD_193492 | JGI IMG/M metagenome (GOLD analysis project Ga0302170, IMG submission 193492) | Peat permafrost microbial communities from Stordalen Mire near Abisko, Sweden - I_Fen_N2_1 | ecosystem: Environmental > Terrestrial > Soil > Wetlands > Permafrost | place: Sweden: Abisko...
CCCGTAACAATTGAAACATCTCTTTCTGTGCTGGTTCCACCAGCTAAAACTACTATATTCATCTTATATTTCTCCTTATTACATTTTAATAGATCTTTTTTCAAAGATTACTATATCACTTAATAACAAAGTCTGCAATGCGCCATACGTCATTTGATTTGACAAAGTAATACCTAAGATTTGTAGGATACTGAAACGTCTTATTGGACAATACAAACGTAAGTGTAAATGAAACATCACAAGAATAGCAGTTCTCATTATACATTTGATAATTACTAACTACCAAATTAATAAATTCTGGTAACGTATGAGATCCATACCATATGTTGATTGCTGATATTGTCTTCAAAAAGTTATATGAATTGGAATTTGCTATTATGTATGGTGAAAGTGATGCAAACTTTGCATCGTTTGTAACGTATCTCCCATATAATTGAGAGAATTCAATAATACGGCTTTCCTGTGAATTATTAAAATCTTGATCACTCTCAAACGCGAATTTTATTGTATGATCATTTTGATAGGTTGCTGCTAGCTCTGAATTGAAAACATTTCCAACTGCTACTATCTGAGGTTTGTCATGTAACCCTGAGAAACTATATTTTACCATTGTTGGTACTGATACATATTTTGCTGAATTAGCCAAATCTGGGATTGCAATATTTTTATCTATCATATACTTATCTGAAAGTGGAATTCCATTCACATAAACCGTTGCAGCTGCTGGCGCTAAGACCTCATAATCAGCTAAAGTGGGCAGAAGATCACCTACACTCTGAAGTTCCCATTTGTCCATGTTGAAAGTATCTTTTTCAGAACTTTTTACAAGTGTTACCGTGGCCACTGCTACTCCATCTTTTTTCACTTTATAAACCGGCGTATTCTGGGTATACGCTCCAGCCTTTTGTTCGAAATCCCATTGTCCGTCAACTAACAAACCATCAAGATACCGAACAATTGTGCTATCACTTTCAAATATAGACAAGTCATATGTCATATATTTTACTAGTTGCGTAGAATCACTATCTTCAAATAAGTTAATAACCTTCTCCATCTCATACTTTGGCTGTGACTTTTCATATGCACTCAAAAAGTTCCAAAATACGATAAGTAACGTAACACTTAAGGCAACACCTATAACACCCAATACACCATAAATTTTCCAAAACACCTTTTTTTTCACTTACTTATCTCCTCAATGACCATATTAACGACAATTTTCAAGTTTCTTAATTATCTTACAATTATTGATGTAGGCATATTTCTTGGTCCATTGATTGATGAATTTTTATTAATATAGTCTCCATTATAATATAACACCGTCGATGATCCACCATCCAAATTAGCAGCATTTACAGCTCCGTATTCTAACATTATTTCTACTAAATCCGCATAAGTAGCACCTGCACTATTCGTTTGTCTTCCATCAATCACTAATAAAAGCATTGCGCCATCTGCTCTCTGTCCAATTGCAGTCCGTGGATTCACGCCACTACCAGAACCATTAATGACAGATGAAGTGCCATTTACAATAAGAATAGGGCCAAAACTTAATGCATCTCTAATTCCCCTGTCCAGGGCTTGTCGACCAGTCATTTTTCCAACTACCAGTTTATTCTCATTATCGAATCCAATCACTTCATATGTTGTCGCTAATGAGCCATATTTTAATTTTCCTTCAGATATTACAATTCCAATTGGCGTTCCACCATTCCCAACACCACTTGCATCTTCAAATCCGCCTCCATTAATAGCAATGATTGCATTATAAGCTAGCGCCATATCTTTGACTGTTTTCCCACTGTTTGAGCCACCATAATTGCCGCTTACTCCCACAGTCACTCTAGATGGGTCACGGACTATAACCAGTTTTCCTTTATATGTAGATGCCACGATGTCTATAATTTCTATTGGTTTATCTTCCGTTTTTGATTCACTAGCAATCTGATTTACAGCAATCAAATTCGGATCAGTCACCTCCGCTGAAACAACCACGGAATTTATAGCTCTTATTTCAGCTATTTTCTCATCTGAGAAAAAAAGGGTTGCCATAAATTTTCCTGCACTTGATTCCATAACTGAATCTACGAAAAGATTTCTTGCCGTTTCAGAAGGACCATAATTTGTTATCATTACGATGCCTAATAAATCAAAAAACAAAAGTACGATAACAGTTATAATTGATACTAGCGTTCTTACTATAACCTTCTTAAATTTTTGTGATATATTTTTGTGACCATGTTTTTTACTATTTTCCTTTGTTTCAATCGATAATTCGTTTTGTTCCTTTATTGCATCTATTTCTTTATGTTCTTGTGGCTCTTGTGTTTTTTCTATTTCAGATATTACTTCCGGTTGATCATTTTCAAAGGTTACTTTTGGTTCTTCTTTTTCGATTATTACTTTCGGTTCTTCATTCTCGATTATTTCTTTCGGTTCTTCATTCTCGATTATTCCTTTTGTTTCTTCATTCTCGATTATTTCTTTCGGTTCTTCATTCTCGATTATTTCAATTAATTCAACATTTTCAAGAGCTTCGTTAAAATCATTATCGCTTCCACCCTTATAATCAACTTCCATATCTCCTGTGACCCCTTTATCATTTTAATAATAATCTCTCAAATATATTATACTTTATTTAATAAAATAAGCCAATATAAAATATAGATATTTCATATAAGCTTTTTCATTATTAGTTTGTTTTTACGCAACTGTTCAGTACCTGAATAATTACGTTTTTACTACTATTTAATCCATTAATCATTACTGTTATCAGGTTTTTCACTCAAAATATTTTCCAGGCCTTTATCTGATATATTTTTTATTGTATGAATCATATGCATATTCGCTAATTTTTCAGCCAACGCCTCATCACCTGATTTAATGGCATTCAAGATTGCTTCATGCTCATCTATAGATGCATTTACACGTTCTTTCCTAGATAGTGTTATTTTTCTGACTCTTTCAAGATAATGATGATATTCTGAAAGGGTGTGTTTCAAAATCACGCTTCCGCCTGCATTATATAATTCCTCATGGAACTTATTATCTAATTCAAATACCTGTTCATAATTTCCCTTAGAACTATGAAACTTCGATAAATATACAATTTCTTCAAGCTCGCTAATCTGCTCTTTTTTAATAAGCTTTGCGGCCCATTTCGCACATAAGCCTTCCAATAGTGAACGGATTACATATATATCCTGAATATCTTTTGAAGAGATCCCAGTAACGTATGCACCCTTGTTCGGTATTATCTTAACTAAGCCTTCAAGTTCTAACTGCCTTAGTGCCTCTCTTACTGGAGTTCTGCTTACGCCTAATTCTTTTCCAATTGAGACTTCCTTTAATTCCTCATTTATTTCATACTCTCCTAACAAAATTGCTTCTCTAATTCTGTTAAAAGTACGTCCCGTTAAGGAATAATTATCATGTGACGTATTACTATTTTCCATATTTACTCCCACTTGGTGCTTTAGCACCACTTAATATCAGGGATGTGAATGATAAAATCATTCACAATTTACTCCCACTTGTATTCTAATATAATTCGTATTATTTCTAGATTAGACTAACTCCGATTTTTTTACAAATTCCATCAATGCATTTAATAAGTTCAGTATCCGTAATTGCGGTAACTCGACCTGTTTCATATTCTTCGTCAACCCACTTCTTAACTTCAACAACAAGATCACAGTTCTTATCCACTTTCCGTTCTTCTTTTAATTGAAAGTATGAATTAATCCAATGAGCAACACCTGCAAGCCCTGATGTATTAGAAACTGCGACCATTACCGGTCTATTAAGAAGTTTATCTGTATTAAATATATTATAGATTTCCTCATTCTTTAAAAGTCCATCTGCATGAATACCGGCTCTCGTTACATTAAAGCTCTTTCCAACAAATGGTGTTCTAGAGGGTACTCTATATCCAATTTCTTTCTCATAATATTCTGCCAATTCTGTTATCACCGTTGTATCCATTCCATCTAAGGTACCTTTTAACTGCGCATATTCAAATACCATTGCTTCAAGTGGGGTATTACCGGTTCTTTCTCCTATGCCAAACAAAGAACAGTTCACGCCACAAGCACCATATAGCCAAGCTGTAGTAGAATTAACAACTGCCTTATAGAAATCATTATGTCCATGCCATTCCAGATTTTCTGAAGGAACATTTGCATGGGTCACTAGTCCATAGATAATGCCTTGTACAGAACGAGGAATGACTGCACCAGAAAAGTTAACTCCATATCCCATTGTGTCACACGCGCGAATCTTGACTGGGATCTTATATTCATCCTGTAATTTCATTAATTCCATACAAAAAGGAATTACAAAACCATAGATATCTGAACGTGTAATATCTTCAAGATGACATCTTGGACTTACCCCTGTTTCGAGACATTCTCTAATAACTCCCAAATAATAGTCCATACACTCTTTTCTAGTCATTTTCATTTTATAGAAAATATGATAATCGGAACAACTTACAAGAATTCCTGTTTCCTTCATGCCAATATCTTTGACAAGTTCAAAATCCTTCTTACTTGCACGAATCCAACTCGTAATTTGAGGGAACTCATATCCTCTTTCCATACATTTGTAAACTGCATCACGATCTTTCTTACTGTACAGGAAAAATTCTGAGGCTCTAATAATGCCTTTCGGGCCACCTAGCTTATGCAAATAATCATACATCGTTAAAATCTGTTCTGGTAAATATGGAGTTCTAGACTGTTGTCCATCCCTAAATGTTGTATCCGTAATCCAGATCTCATCAGGCATATTATGAGGTACTACACGGTTGTTAAATGCAACCTTGGGCACTTCATCATATGGGAAAAGATTTCTATATACATTCGGTATATCAGTATCCACTAAATGATAGATATTTTCCTCTAATTCCAATAAATTTGTATGCTTGTTAATATTAACTGGCCTATTATCCATTATTTCCTCCTATTTAACTTGAATATAATATATCTGTGTACTTTTGTATTATTGTATACAATCAAACAATGTGTGTCAAGTAAGATCTCGCATGATTTTTCCACAATATCCACAAAGTTATGCACTATTTTCTACCAAGTAGCTATTATATCGAAAGTTTTCAACAAATTGTGTCCATTTGTGTAAATATTCTGTTATTTATATAAACTTTGAGTAAACTTTATATATATAGATTTATTTCACTTTCAAAAAAAGCTATACACAATATTGGGTGAATTTATATCAATCTTTTAGTTTTTTCAACTAAAATCACCTAAAAATCTATTGTATATAGCTTTTATCATTATATTATTACTTTTTACTCATTTTCTTCTCTGTTACAAATATGAACATAGTCTCTTTGCTCTTGAACATTTTTATAAGCTGGGCGTATTATTTTTCCAGCATTGATTAGTTCCTCTATTCTATGTGAACACCAACCAGAAATGCGTGCAACTGCAAATATCGGAGTATATAATTCCATTGGCAAATCTAGCATACTATAAACGAATCCGCTGTAGAAATCTACATTCGCACTTACACCTTTATATATCTTTCTTTCCTTAGCAATTAATTTAGATGCTATTCTCTCAACATTTGAATATAGCTCATATTCTTTTTCGCGACCTTTTTCAACCGAAAGTCTCTTTACAAATCCCTTGAAAACATTAGCTCGAGGATCTGATAATGAATATACGGCATGTCCCATTCCATATATCAACCCAGTTTTATCAAATGCTTTCTTTTGAAGAATACTATCAAGATATGCTGTAAGTTCTACTTCATCATTCCAATCACTTACATTTTCCTTAATATCATTAAACATCTGAACTACTTTTATATTAGCGCCTCCATGTTTTGGACCCTTAAGCGAGCCAAGTGAAGCTACAATTGTAGAATAGGTATCTGTTCCTGATGAAGTAACAACATGTGTAGTAAATGTAGAATTGTTGCCTCCTCCATGTTCTGCGTGAAGTACTAATGCGATATCTAGAATCTTAGCCTCAAGTGTTGTATATTTACTATCACTTCTTAATAAGTGTAATATATTCTCAGCTGTTGATAATTCCGGTCTAGGCTCATGAATAATCAAACTTCCGCCTATATGATAATGCTTATAAGCTTGATAACTATAAACTGCTAATAATGGCAATTCAGATATCAGTTGTAATGATTGTCTTACTACATTAGATATATTCAGTGCATCTGCTTTATCATCGTATGAATATAACATAAGAACACTTCTAGCAATTGCATTCATAATATCATGACTTGGTGCCTTCATAATAATGTCTCTCACAAAGTTAGGCGGAATCGATCTATAATATCCTAATAAGGAATTAAAATCTTTCAATTCCACTTCTGTAGGCATCGTGCCAAACATCAGAAGATATGTCACTTCTTCAAAGCCAAATCGATCTTCTTTATAAAATCCATCAATGATTTTCTCAACATCATAGCCACGATAAAAAAGTTTTCCTTCACAAGGAACTTGATTTCCTTCTTCATCAGTGTCGTATGCCTTAATTTCAGAGATTTCTGTTAGTCCAGTTAAAACACCCTTTCCATTTAAATCTCTTAAACCTCTTTTAACTTCATACTTTTCATAGAGTGAAGTATTTATTTTACTATTACTTTTACATTTCTGCGCTAAATGTCTTATCTCTGGTGTGATTTTTGTAAATGAATCATCATTCATATAATACCCCCTTGTTTGGTTTTCCAAAAAAATGTGATATAGCAAGTATATCATATTCAAGAGGTACAGCACAATCAAATTATATTAATTTTCATATCAATTATTGAAATGTCTTAATATTTTGAGCCAATATCCACTTTTTTCTTAAAATAGTGCAACTATTATAGCTATTTCATCTGATACTTATTTCTATATCTAGCTCAATCTATTACACTCATATTTTACATGTGCGAGCAAACAGCTTCTAATCGAATCATAACGCTTATCCATTGATCCTTCTTCCACTGTAACATCCAATGATATTGCAATATCATTAATTAACCGATCATCCATATTGTCTCTTAGCAATGCTAGGACATTCAATTTTTCCTGAAAATCATCTGCATCCAAGAATTGCAAAAGTCTAGGATCTACAACGCCTTCCTGATCCTCATCCTCATAGTCGTCAAATACTGGAATTTTATTACTAATGGCGCTTTCAACTTTCACGTTTTCGACTTTTATGTTTTTAACTTTCATGTTTTCATCTTTTACGTTTTCAATCTTCACGTTGCCAATTGTGACTTTTTCAAAACGATCTCTCTGTTTTATTTCAGGATATTTAATATGATCCACTTCACTCATAAACATATCATATGGTCTTACATATACTTCAAAATCCCCATACATAGCTTGATAAACCACCATTTTTTCTCGCGTCTCAGAATTATAAGCTATTTCTCTGATTTGGTATAATTTATCCTTAAAATGTCTATAAAACTCTCCTATTACTAGAACTCTTTCCTGATTCATAATCATACCTCCATATTATTATATAAAATATTGCATCTTTTGGATATCCCTATTGCCTCGTTTGTTATTTTATCTTATGTATTTTACAAATAGCCCTATATCCAGCTTGCACCGGTTATTAGGGCTATTTTATCATTTGGCTATGCGGCTGATCCTACTCTGTTAATATCTAGTAGATTAAGTATGCCTTCTACCACTAAGTGGCATAATGCAACTATATACTTGCAATCTTCAAATACAGTTTTACTTGCTTGAAGATATTGTTCATGTGTTGCTAATACAAATTCGCACAAATCTTGTGGTGTTGTAAATGTTTTAGCCAAATCAATATTCACATAAACTTCTCCGCTATTAATATAATCCTTTAATGCAAATTTCAATTCCTTTTCGTATACACAATGTTGTCTAATATTTCCATCAAAAATAGCGTTATGGGGATATGTAAAATAATCTGCCATATAGTGAGTTATCTCACCAAGTTTTCTACAGTATGCAGTTGAAATATGTTTATATTCTTCATTATCAATTGTGCATCTGTTAATTGCCTGCTTTACCAATTCAAAGGTCTCATCCATATTATGTTTGGTTGTTACAAAGGACGGTCTGCAATCTGGTAAAATGCTTCCTACAATAAACGCTTTTCTATGCTCATCCAGTATAGTACTGTCTACATTATCTAAAATATACATAGATAATGAAAAATGTGATTTCTTTCTCATACTTCCTCCAATTATCATTGCTATACCTATATAATATACCAATTAAATAATAATAGTTACTTCTTCATATAGCAATCTCTAAATATCAATCTATTAGTTTCAATCTAGTATACATAATACTATACTCATTGTAGGAAATATACAATCACTATTTTATTTACTTTATCGCTTGTTCTCTAAACACTGATTTTATTTTTGTAAAATAAAATTTATATTGCCAAAAGTAAGCATAATTGGGATACTAACGTATAATTTTTCATGAGATATTTCATCATCAGTTATTTCTGGTGGTGACAATTTTAATTCGATGTTTGAATCATTTGACATCTTTACCATAAATAAACCATTATGTAGATTCAAGAAATCCTGGGCAGCTGCAATAGAATATTCATCCAATACTGGAATATCTTCTTCTGCATAACGTGACACAAACTGTAAAAGTGAGATTTCATCTGTCTGTATAAATGTTGTTGTGGAGAATTCGCCTGAAATTCGTTGGCTTACTTTTATATCATCATCTGATAACACCGTACGTTCAGGTCCAACAGTGACAAAATCATCACCAATGAATCTTATGAGATTATTGAGAAGCAACTTTATGTATGTAGTAATATATTCTGATGAAACACTGTCATCAAGTTTATAAAACGACTTAATTATGCGGTTAATCTTATTCCCATTTTGAGAGTCAGACATATCTTCTTCGGACAAATCATATTTTGACTTAAATTTTGTAAGTGCTTCTTCAATCTGGCTATTACTCATATAATCTTTATCCAATAAAGATTGGCTAAGCAATAAATATCGAGCAGGTTGATTTGATAAGAGCTCCTCTACTTGAGCATTGGTCAAATAACCCAAATCCACAGCAATATCTCCTATCCTTTTGTCAACTTGTGCTTGTCTTGCATGGATTTTTTCTACTTGAACAGATGTTAAATACCCTGCATCAATTGCTAATACGCCTAACTTAACTCTAGAATTTTTCGTTTTTTTAAGACCTTCAATAAGTTGTCTTTTCTGAATATAATTTTCTTCTAAAAGAAAATTTGCAAAAAATTGTGCAAACATATTTAGTAACCTCCTGTCAATGCCTTTTTTATAGCGCTTGCTATTTTATCATTCTCAAGTGGTTTTTGAATAAAATCACAAGCCCCCTCTTTTATAGAATCTTTTAGATAATCTTGTGTTCCTACACTAGAAGTCATAATTATCTTTGCATTAGGATTAATCTTAATGATATCTCCTACTGCCTCGACGCCATCTTTCTTAGGCATCACAATGTCCATAAACACAATATCAGGTCTGTTTTTCTCGTATTGTTCTACTGCAGCTTCTCCGTCTGTAGCCTCTAATACATTTTGAAAACCTATGCTATTTAAGTAATCTCTAAGCTTTCTTCTTGCAAAAACAGAATCATCACAAATCAAAACTTTAACCCCATTAAAATCCATAGCTAGACACACTCCTTTATCGTTGTTATCGTACAAACTCTAACGTGATTTTACACCATATTTTGTAACTTTGCAACAAGTACATTTACCTTTTTATTCCAATATTCGATTTTGTGCAGCATACATAAGTACTTGAGATCGATTCTCCAAATGTAGCTGTTCAATCATCCGCCCCATGTGATATTTTACTGTTCTTTCTGTTAGCCCTAATTTATCACCGACCTCTTTATATGTAATACCTTTTGCAATTAAATCTAATATTTCGATTTGTCTTTTTGTAAATATTTCGATTTCTTTTTCTTCTCTAGTTGCGGACTTACTTAAATTATTTTTTGAATCGTTTATTTTTTTTAATATTTTTTCCGCTATATTGGGAAATAGAGAAACCTCATTATTTCCGATATCTTCTAATATACTTATTAATGATTGTCCATCCGTATTTTTATTTAAATATCCAGATGCCCCATATTTTATTGCCTCATAAATATCTTCATCATCTTCTGAAGTCGTGAGCATAATAATTTTAATACTGGGGAATTCTGCTTTAATCAATTTTAATGCATCTATTCCACTTACTTCAGGCATCCGTATATCCATTAATATAATATCAGGTTGTAAAACACGCGTTTTCATTAATGCATCTCTTCCGTTTTTGGCTTTTCCAATCACCTTTACCCCATATGTTTCGAGCAGATACTGCAACCCTTCTATAAATAATGCATGATCATCTACAAGTAATATTTTTTTATCCAATGTCAGATTCCTCCTTTAAAGGTACGCGAAGTTTTATCTCACTTCCATTACCTAGTGATGAGATAAATTCTATTGATCCACCAATTTCATTTGTTCGCTCTTTCATGATTTTAATACCGAAACTATCCTTCTTCTTCAAGGCATCCAAATCATATCCATCTCCATCATCTTCTATGCTAATACAAAGCTCATTTTCCATATCTTGCAAAATGAATTTCATATTTTTGGCATTGGCATGTTTCCTTACATTATTCATTGATTCTTTTATAATATTTAATATATGGCGTTTGATTGATGGTGGTAAATTTTCTGTGTTTGGGGTCATCTGGAAATCTAAAGCCACTTTAATCTCAGTCTGTTTTTCGAAATTGATGATTTCTTTTTCCAAGCTAAGTTTAAAATTATATTCCGTTTCTGATGTCTTTCGAACATTACTTATATATTCTCTTATCTCTTGATTTGCAGCCTGTGATGCATTTACTAATTTATCAAGCTTGTCATTTACAGTATAGACACCTGAATTGCTAAGTTCACGGCTAATTCCTTGTGCTTGTAAACTAATATAACTCAAAACCTGACCCAAATTATCATGTAAATCCCTAGCAAGTTTCTCTCTTTCAATTATAGTTGCCAGCTTTGTCTGCTGACTGATATATTCTTGTTCGACTTTTTTCTTTTCTGTTATTTCATATACAACAATCAATCTTCCTAATTCTATTTTTTTCTCATCTGTTAATGGTGAAAATATAGCTTCATATATCTTAACTTCATTTTTACAGTTCAATTTAAATTCAGTATGGACAATACTTTCCTCAAGACAGGCCATTACCAAGTCTGGTAATTCAACACATACATCTTCTACATTTTTTGAAAAATACATTTTATCTGAAATTTTTGCTAGATTTCGAAACGAATGGTTAATATCGATCACTTTATTTTCAAAATCAAGAATTAATATTCCATTATCAGTCGCATCAATAACGGCAGCCCGTGCAATTGGTACGAGATTAAACAAACGGTAACGAAAAATCCCTAAAGTTATAAAAGCTCCGGCCGGTCCCACTAATGCAGGCGTAATATCGTAACTTTTGATTGGACCAATCCCTAACGAATAACTAATATTAAATATAATTAATATTCCTACTCCTACTAGAATAATTCCAGCTTGCTTTTTCATGATTTTCTCCCTATAAGCCGCATGCAAAAAAAGCACAACTGCCATTATCATTAATAGATAAGCATACAAAATAAGAATATAAAAAGCGAAGCCATAGTTTTTTTGAATAACCGGAAATATTCCACTATTGTCCAATACTTCATGATTTCT